>Ga0315320_10000366_pt1 | contig 36582 bp, 24 predicted proteins | sample M140m21515metaG_FD_203458 | JGI IMG/M metagenome (GOLD analysis project Ga0315320, IMG submission 203458) | Ammonia-oxidizing marine archaeal communities from Monterey Bay, California, United States - M1 40m 21515 | ecosystem: Environmental > Aquatic > Marine > Coastal | place: USA: California... | reverse complement strand
TTAGCCTCGAGTTGAACGCGATAGCTATCGCTTTTGTTAATGAGAGAGGCGGCAGAACCGACAAACAACCCAGCTAGCGCAAGGTTGAGGACAATGAAAAACTTTCCGATGGTGCTCATCTAATCGTTGGTACTTAAATTAAAAGGGATTGCGCAGAATTGCGCGACTAACAGTTTAGGTCCGCCGTGGCGAATGGTTAGCGAATTTGATAGAAAAATTTACTTATTCGCAAGAGAAAGGTCAATCCTCCTTTGGCATAAGAGATTATCTACTAACATGATTAGGCAAATCAATGCCCAAAATGGAGCCAGCAGCCATCCATATCTTTGGTAGTTGGTAGCGGAATCGGCGGCTACTATAGGCAATTTCGCTAGCCAGAATGCCTTTTCGCGAATTCTGGGGCCCATATCGATGCTTCCTGACGGAGCGACCACACAACTTTGCCCCGTATTGGTCGCACGAAGTAGGTGCCGACCGGTTTCTGCCGACCTAAGCTTTGACGCTGAAAGCATTTGCGTCATTTCTAGCCCATCAGCCCCTAGCCAGTCTTCGTTAGAGAGGATGGCGAAAGCCGTTGCTCCCGAGTTCGCTTGCGAGCGAAAAGGCTGCTCGAATACGTTTTCCCAGCATACTGCGCCGCCTATGGCCGGCAGATTCTTGCGGGGTTGCAGTGGACCGGCTCCCTCAGGAATTACGAAGTCCGGCCGCAACCCGAAGTATTTCTGGACCAAATCGCAAACATATTCGCTGCCAGGAAAATTGTTGTAGAAAGGTAGTGTCTCACCGAATGGCACTAACTTGCGCTTAGAAAAATGCTGCAGCAGCTCGCCATCTTTACTAAAGAGTATAAAGTCTGTTGAGCGGTCGCTATATTCACCGTCCTTTGCGGTGTGGTAGAAGTGTGAGCCAGTAAGGAAATAACTGCCCTCCGGCGCCGACGCCATCAGTTTAGCTACCATTTGCCTTTGTAACCTCGACATCAATACCAGATCAATCACCTCGTCGTCTTCACCGGGCCATGGACGCCTGATTTCTCCGGCGACTGCCTCGTCAACGGCTGGCAATGGCCACATGGTTTCTGCCCATAGCATCAAATCAAATTGCGGATGCGCACGCATACCTGCAACGCTAAGATCATATTGGATCTGGAAAAATTCTTCGGCATACATCTTGTCGTTCTTTTGATGAACGCCAATGCTCGGCTGAATCACCAAGCAGTCAAGAGATGATGACGGCGTAGGCGCCGGACGGGTCGTTGCCACAGCGCCAGTCAGTACGAGTACGCATAACAGTAAAGCGGTGGAAGCTGAGCGTCGCCACCAACTGTAAAGAGCAGCAGCAAGGCAAACGGCAAGGATGACTAAACCTGACTCGCCAATTGAACTTGCGAGTGGCAAGAACGCTGAGTCGGCAAGAGGGAATCCATAGGAGGCCCAAGGCACTCCGCCGACTGCAAGGTAGAACCATTTCATGCGCACGAACTCGCAGGCTGGCAAAGCAAAGCAAGCTGCCGTTGCCGCCGAGTATTTACTGCGCAGCTTACGGAATACCCATGCTTCAACGATAAAGGTAGCACCCATGATGATCGCGGCACCAGGAACCGCAAAAAGATTTACATTATGTAAAAAACCGAAAGCAAACAGCCAGAAGATGACGCCGCATAGGTACTCATAACGCCATTTCAGACGCATATCAAGCATTTCAATACGTAGCACTATGGCAGGTATAACCATCCATGGCAAAGCGAAGTCAAACCATCCTGGCAATGAGAAAGCGCGCAACAATGCGGCGCCAGCGACGATAGCTAATATTTTAAGCATTAAACAGGGATGACCTCAATGTGATTACCGACAGCTATTATAGAGTTTGGTGGCACCAAGGCGAGGACTTGCGTTGCAGTGAGGCTACGCCAATCCGCGGATCCTGAACTGATTGTTGCTACAACCTTTGAGCTGTCGTCGAAGCGCGAGACCATAAAATCGGAGCGCGCCTTAGACTTGAATTCGGAACCTGCGATAGCAAGCCGCGGAGTGACGCGACGCGAGAAACAGCCTAGGAAAGCGTCAATGACAGGACGGGCAAACAAAATACTACCGACAAAAGATGAGACCGGGTTTCCGGGCAAGCCGATTACTAAAGTTTGCTGGTGGTGTCCTGCCCATATTGGTTTTCCTGGGCGCATCGAGACTTTGTGAAACAGCTGCTTTATTTCAAGCTGTGAGAACACCTGTGGCAGGTAATCTTTATCGCCCATACTTACGCCACCAATGGTAATCAGTAAATCTACTTGCGGCAATTGGCTTTCTATTACATCGCTTAGAGAGTCGATATCGTCAAGCACATGCCTACTTTCAATCACACATGCACCGAATTGCTGCAGCTGCACCTCAAGCATCAGGCGGTTAGAGTCTCGCGTTTGATGATCTAGAATCTCGCCGGCGTATGGAACGACTTCATCGCCAGTGCTGACGATAGCTACTCGTGGACGCGGGTACACCTCAACTGTGGAGACACCGCAACTCGCCAAAGTTGCCATTTCACCCGCGCCAATAATCTGACCTGCTTTCACCGCGACTTCTCCGCGACTAGCGAGATCGCCGATTTGTCTGATGTGCGGTTTGTGCGGCAACTCGGTCACGGTTAATTGATTGCCATTCACTTGGCAATGCTCGACCATAACCACGGCATCGGCATTAGTGGGCACGGATGCACCCGTCATCACCTTAATCGCCTGCCCAGAACCTAAACTAAGCTTGCCAACGTCGCCGGCATAATTCACCGCCACAATCTCGCGCGAGGCGACACCATCGCAATTAAGAACTGCGAAGCCATCCATGGCTGAACGAGCTAAAGGCGGTTCGTCGCGATCAAGAACCGCATCTTTAGCCAGCACACGATTGACGGCTTCTGCAAGCGGGATTTGCTCCGTTTTATGCTGAATATTTCGGCAATGATTGTCTAATACCTTAAGCGCCTCGTCGTAAGAGAGATGCGTTGAATTTGGTTGACAACAAGAATCCATTTCATGGGTGGCATAATTGCCTGTTGCGTTCATAATATCAGCGCCAATTAATAGACATGCACCTCTCTCTTCCCAAAACTTTTTTACTGTTGCTTATGGTTGCAGCATGCTCGCGCCCCGCCACTACTGAAGAAAGCAATGGCTTGACCTCGAATGATGCTTATGGCGAAGAAACCGCCACTGCCGAAAAAGCCAAATTAGTGCGTGCTATCGAAGTCGCTAGTGGCACGGCCAGCAACGTACTGGAAGCTACGGCCAATGTCGAATCCCTCGATATCGTCGATGTGATGCCTGAGAAAACAGAGCCGGTTGTCGAGCTCTTTGTCGAAGAAGGAGATGATGTCAAGGCTGGGCAGCTGTTGGCTAAGTTACGCAACTCACAATCACAACTTGCCGTAAACGAAGCTCTGGTTAAAGTTGCTGAGGCAAAAATCTCTTTAGGGCAAGCTCAACGCGAGTATGATCGAGACAGTCGACTAGTAAACGCCAAAGGCGGCGCTTCCGTTTTAAGCCAGAGAGACTTAGAAACGCGCATGCAAACTCTTGAGACTTCGAAAACTACTTTGCAAGCTGCCGAGTTTGCTCTCGACACTGCCGAGTTAGGGCTCAAGCAATGCGACATCGTTTCACCGATTAACGGTACCGTGACTCTGCGCGATATTTCAATGGGCGATATGGCTAGTCCAGGTGCACGTGCCTTTCAAGTCATCGACTTGTCTGCTCCACGCGTAATGATGAATCGCCCGCAACGCGAATTACGTTCACTCCGTGTCGGCCAAAAGCTAAGCGCTACTTCTGACGCATTGCCTGGTGTTGTCATCAACGGCGAAATCGAACGTATCTCTCCGGCGATAAATCTAGAAACCGGTACCGTAAAAGTTACTGCTAAATTGAGTCCGTCCGCGCAACTCCCTAATGGTATTTTGGTACGTATCTATTTAATTCTTGATAGCCACGCTAATGCGACCATGCTTGACAAGCGAGCTTTGGTCAATGAGGGCGAGCATAGCTACGCCTTCGTCATCCGTGACGAGCATGCTTTCAAGGTCGAAGTGTTTCAGGGGTTCACCAACGAACTGAGTGTGGAGATTGACGAGCGCACCGATATCAACAAAGGCGAGTTAGTGGTGATCGTTGGCGCCGACCGCTTGAAGGATGGCGACCTGGTCTCTGTTGTAACAGAATAATGTCGAACTCTTCATCTACAAAAGGTGGCTTGCTTGCCATGGGTGTACTGCGCCCTGTTGGCGTAGGCATGATTGTGGCAGCAGCGATTGTTTTTGGTGTCATCTCTTTGAGCAAGTTGCCTGTCGACTTGTTACCGCCAATCAATTATCCGTCGATTACTGTACGCACCACTTACCCAGGAGCTGCTCCGAATGATATTGAGGAGCGCATTACTGACCGACTTGAAGACGCGCTGTCGACAGTCGGCAACTTAGTGAATATTCATTCCTCCTCGCGCGCCGAAGTTTCGGAAATCTACATGGAGTTTGCGTGGGACACCCAGCTGCCTATGGCAGTACAAGATGTGCGCGAAAGGCTCGATCGAGTGTTCTTGCCGGCAAGCGCCGACAAGCCACTCATTCTTCGCTACGACCCGAGCCTCGACCCTGTACTACGCTTGGCATTATCTGGCGGTGGAGATTTAGTACGCTTACGCGACATCGCCGAAGCAGAGATTGAGCGGCAGCTCGAAGGTATTAGTGGTGTGGCAGCCGTCCGCGTTAAGGGTGGCCTTGAAGATGAGGTGCAAGTGCTGGTTAATCCGCAACTGCTTGCTAGCTACAAGATAACTGCTGAGATGATTCAACAGCGTTTGCAGCAAGAGAACTTGAATGTGCCGGGTGGCAAACTTGAGGAAGGTTCGATTGAATATGTCGTGCGCACTTTGAATCAGTTCCAGAGTTTAAAAGATATTGAAGACTTGCCCATCGTTACGCGTGGCACCACCGTCATTAAATTAGCGGATGTGGCGCGGGTTGTTCGTGGCAGCAAAGACCGCGATATGATTTTACGAGCGGGTGGCGAAGAGGCCGTCGAAGTTGCGATTTACCGCGAGGCGGGATCAAACATTTCTGCCGTCGCCAAGACCGTGCGCGAGAGGTTGTTCGGGACCAAAAAGAGTAGCAAGAAGCTGCCTGGCATCGTCGACGATCTCGATGACGATTTGTCACTAGCGGTACTAAGTGATCAATCGGCGTTCATCGAATCGGCCATTAGTGAAGTGAAATCTGCTGCCATGTTCGGCGGTGTTTTCGCTATCCTGGTGTGCTTTTTATTTTTACGACGCTTCGCGACTACCTTTGTTATTGGTTTAGCTGTACCGATTTCTATTGTTGCTACATTCGGTGCAATGTACAGCGCTGGTGTGTCGCTAAACATCATGTCACTCGGTGGACTAGCTCTTGGTATTGGCATGTTGGTTGATAATGCCATTGTTGTGCTTGAGTCTATTACACGTTGTCGCGAAGAAGGCGACAGCCCACACGACGCGGCGATTCGTGGCGTGCGCGAAGTCGGTAGCGCGGTTGTCGCCTCTACCCTGACCACCATCGCGGTCTTTGCACCGATTATTTTCGTTGAAGGCATCGCCGGCCAAACCTTTGGCGACCAGGCGCTAACCGTAGTGGCTTCGCTATTGATTTCACTAGCCATTGCTTTGTTTCTCATCCCGGGTTTGGCGGCGCGCATTAATGTGTCGGAGAGCGACGAGGTCAGCTGGCGCGAACGCTTCACCAAGATGGTAGACAGCTTAATGCCCTTCATGCGTAGCGGCAGCATTCACCGCAGCCTTGGTTTCCCTAGTAACAAGCTGTTCATTATTCTCGCTATTTTCACTGGTGTATTCTCGGCTTATGTTCTGGGCATTTACGTGCCGGGTCTCGACGACGAATGGGTTAAACCTGGAGCCGACGCTACCATTAAATTAGATTTCAATCCGGTGCCGGTCGACATGCAAAAACGGATTGCGATTTCGCGATTCGTCGGCTTAGTGTTATTCATGCCTTTTGCTTGGGTAGGCGTTCTACCCATCACGACTTTAATATCACGTTTAATCTTTGATATCTTTGGCGGAGCAATGTTTTTGGCAAAGGTCCTCTGCGGCTCACTGCTTGAGCTGGCGCGTTTGATTTTATACATACCATCAAAAGCATTTAATGCTGTTTTTTCTTTATGCGAAAGAGTTTATCCGTCCGTATTAAGGCGAGCTATCAAACGCCCGGCTCTAATCTTGATGTTTGCCTCGTTCGTGTCGATTTACAGTTTTTCAATAACGCGACACATGGGGCGCGAGTTGCTGCCTGACGTGATGCAAGGAGAACTACATGCCGAGTTGTTCTACCCTGCTGGTAATACTCTTAACGAAACCGATCGTATTAGTGGCAAGCTAGAGTTAAAGATCAAGGCTCTTGAAGGCGTGCTCGAGACCTCCGTTTCAGCAGGCACCGACCGCGAAACGGTAGCCAAAGAAGAATCGGGCCCGCACACTGCGCAACTCAGCGTGCGCCTTGACCCCGACAGCGACGATGCGCATGCCCTAGAGAGAGCTGTGACATCCCAAGTGCGCAGCATCCTTAACAGCGAGCCTGCACTTGCACGCTACAACCTACGACGTCCAACGGTCTTGGCTCTGAATGCCCCGCTCGAAATAGAAGTGGTTGGGCAAGATCTTGTAGACGTAAAATCCACCACATTCGAATTGCAAAAGTTGCTCGCTGATGTGCCGGGGCTAGATGATTTACGTTCTTCACTGCGCCGCGGAAACCCTGAATTGCGTATCAGCCTCGACCGCGACAAGTTAGCACGTCACAGTTTGACCGCAACACAGGTATCTAAAAGTTTACGGATGGCGGTCGAGGGTGAGGCCGCATCGACCTTCCCCGGTCGTGACAAGCGCGTTGACATTCGTATTCGCGCCGACGAAATGTCCCTTAACCGAATTGAGCAGCTAAAGAATTTGCCGGTGAATCCAGAGGCCGCTCATCCACTACCCCTAAGCGCGGTGGCGACCTTTAGCCTCGCGGACGGCCCCTCCGACATTCGCCATATTCGATCACGACGCGCAGCAATCTTAAGTGCTTCAACAAGTGGTGCAAGTTTAGGTACGGTGCGCGACGCCGTAGAGGCACGTATTTCGCAGATGTCGCCACCACCGGGCATCCGCATTAATATTGCTGGACAGACTCAAGAGATGGAAGAAGCAATTAGCTCATTGTCTTTCGCCTTAGCCTTAGCTATTTTCTTAGTTTATGCGGTGATGGCTGCGCAGTTTGAATCACTACTACAGCCCTTGCTCATTTTGTGCACGGTGCCGATGGCAGCTGCCGGAGCGATTTGGGTAATGGCCGCGACTAACACCCCAATTTCAGTTATTGCATTGCTCGGCGCGGTAATCCTAGCCGGAATTGTAGTGAATAATGCCATCGTCCTAGTCGACCGTATTAACCAAAATAAAAAACGTGGGTACGATATCAACCGCTCCATTCTCGAAGCCGGTTCAGCACGGTTGCGTCCTATTTTAATGACCACCTTTACTACTGTTCTTGGCATGCTGCCAATGACAGGATGGATTCCGATATTGGGTGGCGCCGATGGCTCCGAATTGCGCACACCCATGGCCCTCGTTGTGATGTCCGGTTTAATTTGCGCAACGATTTTAACCTTGGTAGTGATTCCTTGTGGTTACGCCATTATGGCTAAATGGGGCAAGCAAAATGCCTAAACAGCAACGGGGTAAATTACAAAAGTTATTCTTTGGATTAGTCCATCGCCCTACGGCGGTGTTAATGATTAGCATTTCATTGCTTGGCATGAGCTTTATTGCGACGCAACGCATACAGCTCGATTTAGTACCGGATGGCATGGGGTCATCAGAGATTTCGATTAGGGCCTCGTGGGAAAACGCCAACCCAACGGAGATTGAACAGAAAATTATTAAGCCGCTCGAAAAAGAGCTGCGGGCGATCCCCAACATCGATTCTATTTATTCTGTCGCCAGTGAAGGGTCCGCAGAGATTAACATTAGTTTCCCGGGTAATGTAGATATAGACGAAGTCTACGCCGAAATTTCTGACCACGTCGAGCGGGCGCGTCCGTTGCTGCCAACCGAGGTAGACCGTATTCGTATTAACCGCCAAGGCATGAGCTCCATACCCATTATGTTTACGGGCGTTCAATTCCCTGACATGGAACGCGGTGTTGCGCAGGACTTAATCTCCAACGTCCTCCTTCCCCGCATCGAAGCTGTTGATGGCGTGGCAAGCGCAACATCTTGGGGGCTCGAGCCTTTGTCCATTCGTATTTGGCTAGACGAAGAAAGCATTTACGCCAACAACATTGACATTGGCGCTTTAGTGAGTCGCCTTCAGGGTGATAATGTTTCATCGCCAGTTGGAGATCTCGATGCTTCCAACGGACGCACCATCATTCGAGTCGACTCTCGATTCAAGTCGATTGAAGAGATAGAGAACTTTCCCGTGCGAGAGGGCTTTCGTATTAAAGACATTGGGCGAGTCGAGGAAGTACGCAGCGCTCCAGAGTTCATGTTTCGCTTTGGCGGAAACTATGCCACTTCTTGCAACATCTCTAAAGAAAGCTCAGCCAACACCTTCGATGTCTGCAATCGCCTGAACGACCTCTTCGACAACGTGTTGCCAAACGACCCTGTCCTTGGTCGCTTTAACTTCTCGGTTTACTTCAGCCAGGGGGACATGATTCGCGATAGCGTCTTTTCACTTATTAAAGACTCGCTGCTTGGTGGATTAATCGCATGCCTAGTGCTGTTCTTCTTTTTACGCAGCCTACCATACACGCTGCTGATTACTCTTTCGATTCCGTTCGCGGTACTCATCTCTTTAGCGTATATCTACTTTAGCGGCGGCACCTTAAATTTAATGTCCATGATGGGTATTACAATTTCGATTGGTATGCTTGTTGACAACTCTGTGGTAATAGTTGAGAGCATTTTCAAGAAACGCGAAGCCGGAAAAAGCCTGATTGACTCGATATGCGAGGGTCCATCCGAAGTGGTATTAGCGATTGTCACCGCTACCTTAACCACCGTTGTCGTTTTCTTGCCGTTGATTTTCTTGACGGACAACCGTCAGCAAAAAGTTATCGCCGAGGCGATTGGCATGCCACTTATTGTGGCATTGCTAGCTGCGCTCTTGCTGTCCATCATTATGGTGCCAGTAGCAGCGCGTTTTATTGGCTCTAAAGACAAGGATAAAGTCAAGACCACTGCGGGCCAAATACCTGCTTTTATGACTAAGCCGGTATTAGCTGCGGTTAACTGGTCCTTGAAATATCGATTCCGCGCTGCCACTGTTTATGCTTTAATCCTTATGTCTTCATCAATGGCAACCGCCGGTCGCCAGATGGCATCAGCAGGCGAACAAGAAGGACAAATCTCGATACGTTTTAGCTTTGTCGACGGCACCACCCTCTACGATGGACACCTTGAAGTTCTTGAGCTTGAGAGCCAAGTACTAAATAGTGGCTCTTTCAAAGCGACCTTCCCGTACATAGAAACGGGATGCTGGTTTACGCGCAGCGGTGGCGCCTTTCTGATTTGGCCAGAGCGTCCACTCAAGACCAAAGAGAAAGACAAGTTGATGGCTTATCTCAAGCAAGAGATGCCTAAGCGAGCACGCACCACTTACCACTTCTCTGAAGAAATGGCGCGTGGCGAGAATTCTAAAGGAAACGACTGGACGCGCGTTAGAGTAAGCGGCCCTGACAGCTTTGTAGTGCAAGGCATCCTTGATGACATTCGGCGCCGCGGACGCGGCTCAGAGCGCTTCACGGAAGTGTCAAAGACTAATGAGTTAAACCGCGAAGTGCTCGTCAAGCTTGACCGCGATCGCATGTCGCGCCTAGGGGTCGACAGCCAATCGGTGCTCGGTAATATCGAATGGACAATGCGCGGATTAATGGTGTCACGCTTTGAAACGGGCAGCCAAGAAATACCCATTATCATTGAGTACGATTCGCCTAGCGACCCTAACCTGAACAGTCTCAAAGAAATGTTGATAGGCAGCAAAAATAAAATAGTGCCGCTGTCCACCTTTGCAGAATTCACCAACAGTCGTTCGGCGGCGGCTATTCGTCGCCTTGATGGAAAGATATCTGACGTTATCGGACTAAAGTCTGTGACGAAAGATCCCAAAGTGGCTGCCGATGACATCCAGCGCTTGATGCTAGATGTTGAATTGCCTGAGGCTTACTCGTGGAAATTAAGCGGTGGTTATGAAACGGCCACAGCAGATATGGCCGATTTAATCTCGGCTATGACTTTAGCCGTTGGACTGGTCTTCCTACTGATGGGACTGCTCTTTAATTCAGTGATTCTGCCACTATCCGCTCTAACGACAATAGCTTTTGCTGTACTTGGCGCGAACTGGGCCTTCAAGCTGAGTAGCCAGCCGTTCGGCTCCATGGAAATGGTGGGCATGATTGTATTGGCGGGTGTCGTGGTGAATAATGCCATCGTTTTGATTGATCGCATTCTGCAATTAGAGCGAAGCGGGCAACAGCCGAACGAAGCTATTATCAATTCGGTTAACGACCGCATGCGCCCTGTCTTCATGACTGCGCTGACTACGGTATGTGGCTTGCTACCGATTGCTCTTTCTGAACCAAGTGGCGGCGTCAGCTTCAAGGGTATGGCCGTTGGCATCGTTGGTGGCATTAGCGTGGCGACCATTTTCACTTTGACTGTCGTGCCACTGTCCTTTTCTTTATTCAGAGACTTCGGGCATCTATGCAGCAACGCATTCGCCTCAAAACCGCTTAAGTAACAGGTTTTGCGTGACTGAATAAGCGCGACGCTTTACAATAGCCGCCCCAGTCATGGTAAAGCTCTTTCAAGGTAGTCCCCGCGCATGCAACTCAATTGCAATCGTTGTCGCGCGTTTTAATTCTGAGATAACCTCAGCGTTAACCGATGGCGCAATCCACACCCTGAAAGAAGCTGGCGTCGCCGACGATAACATTTATGTTTATCACGTACCTGGCGCCCTAGAGATACCACTGATGTGCGAAATTGTCGCCGCGCGACACGATGCTGTAATTGCACTTGGCTGCGTGATTCAAGGCGACACGCCACATTTCGATTATGTATGCAATGAGGCAAGCCGCGGCATCCTCGATGTCTCACTACGTTGGCGCAAGCCAGTCATGATGGGCGTCCTTACCTGTGCGACTTACGCCCAGGCTCAACATCGTTCTTCGCGATCTGCCTTCAACACTAGTGAAGATGCCATAGTTAATGGCGAAAAGGCGACTCCCGAATGCAACAAAGGTTGCGAATGCGCGCGGGCTGCTCTCGAAATGATCTCACTGATAGACCAAAGTTAATGACTGAACCCGTCCGCCGCCGTACCCATGCTCGCGAGTTGTGCTTGCAGTATTTATACATGTACGAGATTCAGCCCGACACCGCTCCTGCCGAGCTTGATTCTTTCATCAAAGATCACACTAAGGCAAATCGCGACCGCAAGGGGCGCATTGTTATCTCTGAGTTCGCCCGTCGCTTATGCGTGGGCGTGGTAGAAAACCGCAAGCAAATCGACAACTGGATTGTCGGCATTGCACGCAACTGGCCTATTGAACGCATGGCTCACCTTGACCGTAATGTGTTGCGCTTGGGAGTTTACGAATTAGTATATGGCGATGCAGACGCACCCCCTAAAGTAGTGATTAACGAGGCCATAGAATTGGCCAAGAGATTCTCTACCGCGCAATCAGGGTCATTCGTTAATGGCATCCTTGATCGCGTGCGCATGCTGGTAGCCGAAGCGCGTTCAAATGGTATCGTTCATCCGCTGCCACCCGAGCGCCTTGAGATCGGAGGCAGTGGTGCTCAGACAAAAAGTAAAATTCAAGCTGATTTCACCGACGACCCCTTTGAGGTCATCCCCGATGTTAACGAAGACTCCGACGACGGTATGCATAAGTATTAAGAATGGTGTTTTCCAAAGTTCAGCAAGGCCTGACGCGAACGCGCAATAAGATTGGACATCTTCTCCGCTCTTTAAGTAGCGATACCAGCCTCGAAGATACTATCGACAACCTCGAAGAGTTGTTGTTCACCGCCGATGTCGGCCCCCTTGCCAGCGAGTTGCTTGAGAAAGCCGAAGCACAACTTAAGTCGGGTGCATTAGCTAGCGCTGCCGATATCCCGCAATGGTTGCGCGAAGAGTTGTCGCAAGTATTACTCGGACCTGGTGGTGAACCTTTGCCAAAGCTAAATCTCGATGGGCCTACTGTTATTTTAGTTGCCGGAGTAAACGGCGCGGGCAAGACAACTTCGATAGCGAAGTTGTGCCATTGGCTCAGTGGACAAGGCAGTACTGTAATGGTTGGTGCCTGCGACACTTTCCGTGCTGCCGCCGTCAAGCAGCTGCAGGTGTGGTGCGAACGTACTGGTGCTCAATGCATCGCCGGGCAACCGCAATCTGACCCTGCCGCCGTAGCGCACGATGCCGCTCAAGCAGCCGTAGCGCAAAACATCGACTACTTAATTATCGATACTGCAGGACGCTTGCACAACCAAAAGAACTTAATGGCCGAACTTAATAAAGTTTCGCGGGTTCTCAACCGGATCATTCCGAGTGCTCCACATCATAGTTTATTAGTCATTGATGCTACCACGGGGCAAAACGCAATTCAGCAAGCAAAGTTATTCGGCGAATGCGTGCCAATAAGCGGCATCGTCCTCAGCAAGCTCGATGGCACGGCCAAAGGTGGCGCCACGCTCAGCATTAGTAAGCAGCTTAGCTTGCCAGTATTATTCATCGGCCTCGGCGAAGGAAAAGGCGATCTCGAAGTATTCAACCCGTCGCAGTTCATCGACGCCCTATTCACCCCAGTACAACAATAGTGAACTCAGCATCTGCTAACGACGCGCGAACAGCATGGCTTTTAGCCTGGACCAGCGTCTTGTTACCCATGCTCTGCTGGTCCACTTCGATGTTTGATGAAACGCGCTTCGATGGCGCACTATTTTCTGTTTTGGCGTTACTGCCTATTGGTTTCAGCGTCTACAAACGACAATTTGCGCTACTGCCAGGTAGCGCCCTAGTCATCGCCGCCATCGCCGCCGGATGCCTGCCGTTTTTATTCAGTGTGCAGTTCCAGCTATCGCTACTGCCAAGCGTCTCTGGCTTAGCCGACCGCGCTCCAATATTTAGTGCTTTAGTTTTGGCCGGCTGCATGAGCCACTGGCAACTTAAAAATCTGTGGCTAACCATGCTACCCGTTTTCGTCGCCGTCGCCTTGGCCTGTTGGTTCTGCCTACCTCAAGCACTCGGCTGGGACCCACCAGGATATCTCAACATACTCGGACGGCGACCCCTCTACCCGTTCATTGGCCTCAACCACGCCGGAGAAATCGTTGCTCCGATTCTGCTCTTATGCATAGCGCTTGGCGACAAATATTGTTCAAAGAAATGGCTACCTCTTGCCATTCCAATGGCTTTGCTTTGTGGTTTTTGGGGTGGTAACGCGATTCGACTTGGTTTAGTAATCGGCTTCGTAGCTCTGTATTTTTTCAGCAAAATAAGAAACAAGGGTTTATTTATTATTGGTGCTGTCTTCGTCATCGGCGAAATCTTGCGCGCGCTGACCAGCGGTGGATTCAAAAGCGTTGAGGCTGAATACCGGTCCACCGAAATACGCTTGGCCATGTACTCGACTGGTATTGAAAAATCATTCGACACACCACTCGGTATCGGCGTCGGGCAATTCGAAAATAGTTACCCGCTATGGCGCTCAACGAAAGAAGCACAGATGCTCGGAGTAAGCGTAACCAACGGCGTGTTTAAAGCGCCAAAGTCCATGCACAATGATCTACTGCAAGCGCTAATCGAATTAGGATGGCTCGGCTTCGCACTACTAGCAGCTGGCTGTTATCGCGCTTGGTGTCATATCCGAGTGAATGCAGCTAACGACATTAGACTTTATGCTGGTTTTGCGGCAGGCTTTGCCATTTGCGTGCTCACGCGCTCGCCATTCACAGATAATTTACCTGCGATGGCTATTTTTATGTTAGTACTTGCCAGCTTGTCGAAACACTCACCAGAGAATACGCTTTCTGCCCCACAACGCATATCGAAGATTGTTGCTTGCTGTGGACTATGCGTTTTCTCACTATTACCCGCCTATTCAAATATTCGCGGCGAGAGCATTATGGCCGACGCTATCGACGCCTTAAATGACGAGTCTACAGCAGGCGAAAACTTATTTAGTCAGATTGCCACCATTAGTGAAGTGCGCCCATGGGATACGCGTAACTGGGTATTAATGGCTGCTTTATACCTAAAAAACGATCAGCATGAATACGCGCGTGCTTGTTTCGATAGCGCGCTCAGCTATAGCCCGTATGATATGACGGCTTTACTCGGTGCAATCGAAACCGAAATCAACGACCCTAATGGCTCGGACGCACGGTTGTTATTGCATCTAGAAACAGCCGAGAAGCTAATGCCATATCATGCCAAAGTCATATCCCTGCGACTTAGGACACTGATTCCGTTGCGCGATTCCATCAAAAATACTTATCAAGGACTAGTGAGGCGCGGCGATAGCCGCTCCCGTAACTACTGGGTGGCTTACGAGCTCATAGAAGCACAGATAGCCATTACCAAGCAAAACCCCACTGCTGCGCGTGCTGCTCTACTCAGTGCCGCACAATCCTCAGATGGAAAACGTGCTGTCATTGAACGCGCGGCAAAAAAAGAAGAGCTGAGTCGGCAATTGCTAACTCAGCTCACGCTCGAGGTTTTCCCTCGATGGCCAGAACTTGACTGATCTAGTTGGCGACTTCTACGCGCTCAACCTTTTGTAGGTTGTAGGTACGAGCCATACCTTCATACGAGATTTGGTCTGACTGAAAAGAAGTGTAAGCATTTTGCGTAGCTAACATTTTGGCGCGCTCGTATTCAGCAGGCCACATTGAAGAGCTGTCGGCGTCGCGGCGGCCTATTAGGTGCGCGACAGCAATACCTTTGTCACCGAAGTCTTGAGGGCCAACGATTTCGCCATCGACCAAATCAGATAGCTGACCGCCAACCTGAGTGCGCAAGCTACGCAACACAGTTGCATCGCTTGGCCAAAAAGGGTCTGTGGCAGTACGTGATGTACGCGATATCCAGCCCATCTGCTCGATTGCTAGACTAGCCCCCGCAGCGGCATTAGTGAATTCTTCGGCAGAGACGCTAACCGCATCGCCCTCAACATAATCGACACCGCGCGGCAAATCGGCGACCAATTGGTCGGCAGCTTCAGAAGCCAGGCGTTGTTGCTGACGTGAACGCCATAGTTCGACAACGTCACCGCGAATTTCAGTCAGCTCAGGAAGCTGGCGGTCACGTTTTGCTGTTGGGCGCATCAGAAACACGTGGCCCTCCATTTGCACTGGAGATGGCATCCAAATGTTTTCTTCAGCTTGGAACAAACGGCGTAGTTGTACACCACCAATGAGCTCGACATCGCCAAGTAATGACAACTCAATCATTTCGCTGTACGAAATATAGGTAGCGCCTTTTTCTGCGGCGAACTCCTGTACGTTTTCTGTGTCTGGCAATTCAAACGATAATTCTGTGACAGCTTGGTGCATTAAGTAATCGTTTTTAACACGGTCACCTAATTCTTCGCGGCTAATGATTGGGTCGAGATCGTCTCCCACCTTCTCGCGCACGTAAAGCAAGTATTTGTTGCTAGCGTAAAAACCGTCGAGTGCTTCGGCGCTTGGCTCATCAGCACTAAACCATGCCTTAACGGCATCGCTTCCCATTGCGGCTTCGTCAAGCAACACAACCTCGAAAGCCACAGCTTGCTCAACTTCGAGCTCGCTGGTTTCTTGTGGGTTTAGCTCGGACGCAAAGAACGCCGCTAAGTCTTCGTCGCTAACCTCGAGGGCTGCGGCAGCATCAGCAAAGTTGCTTGGGTGCAACACTGCGTACTGCACATTCATTTCTTGGAATGATTCTGACCAAACATCGAGCACATCTTGCTCGGTAGGCACCGCTGAAGTTGACAACAAGTCAACAACTGCGCCTACACGCAAAGACTGGCGCACATAATTTTCAAAGCCCAGAGCCGAAGCGAAGCCCTGACTACGCCAAAAGTTGCGATACGCATCTGCCCCTTGGCTAACAAAAACATTCAACATGTCTCGCAACTGACTATCTGCAGTTTGAATTTGCATCTCATCTGCCAACTTGATCAAAGTTGCATAAGCTAACACCGACTCGGTGCTGTTGTCATCGTAAAGACTACGGCCTAGCATTCTTTCGGACCATTCCTTCAGATTAGCCGCATAGCGGTAATCGCTGCTGGTGATATTCACAGTGCCACTTGGCATGTCGACTGTTGCTTCAACAAGCGGGTCGCCAGAAAAGGCTTTGGTAAGCACTTCGGTCATAGGACCCGTTACTGTAAAAATAAGCAAACAGAACACAGCGACGCCAATGAGCGACCAACGCTTCATTGTAGACATCTGTTGAACTTCAGTTAATTCGTTAGTTTTGTCGGAACTCATGGTTTATCTAATGTTATTCATGACCGGCAGGTATTGAGGTCATGAGCGCAAGATTCTAGTCTTGCGGGGGTGGTTCTGCCACCTCTGCCTCAATCTTGACTCCGCTTTCAGCAGGAGACGCCAAACGAGATGATTCTGGTAATTCTTTGATATCGCGTAAACCGAACTTGTCCAGAAAATCGCGAGTAGTGCCATATAGGAAAGGGCGGCCAGGCAATTCGGCGCGACCAAGGATGCTTACCAGACGCAAGTCAAGTAACTGGCGCAAGTGTGAACCCGATTTCACCCCACGAATCGAGTCGATATCAGCTTTTAAGACAGGCTGACGATATGCCACCAATGACAAAACTTCGAGAGTAGCTGGGCCTAATTTCTGTTTATCACTTGATTTACGCGACGCCACCAAGACATCGGCATAGTCTTCGGTAGTTAACAAACGATAGCCACGCCCTACTTGGTGGAGGCTAAGCGGCAATTCTTTGGCAAGAATCCATTCTGAAAGCGCATCAATATGCTGACGCGGGCTATGGCTATCATCGCCTTCTGGGTACAAGACCTGGCGAATGCGGTCAAGAGACACTAAGTCAGGCGACGAAAACAAGAGCGCAAAAAGCAAACGCAGCTTATCATCGGAGATAACTACGTCGCTTGAGTCGGTGGTGGTTTCGCTAGTTTCAGTCACGGTATTAATCGCCAATAGTATAACGGATAGCCATTTCATGTATCCACACTTCAGCAGCGAAAGGTGAAATATTGTAAGTCGCAGCAATTTGCTGTATTTCGCTCCACTCGGCCTGGCCCCCGGACGGCTCGACGCTCTCTACCATTCCAATCATGTACAAGCCATTGGCAGTGCGAAATGGCCCTACTATGGACCCAGGCACATATACATCCGCACGCCATTCTGGCAAATCGGTGACATCCGCGCCAAAACCATCGGGACGGCGCCCGAGCTTTAACTGATCGCGCCAATGGGTTACTACGGATAGTTGACGGTTCGCAAGCACTGCGACCTTTAGTTTACGCAGCTGCTGGGCATCGGTGACGTAAAGACTGCGGTAAAGCAAATTATCTCTTAAGTGTTGACGGTAATTATCAGCAATGTCTTCCCATGACATTTGATACTCAGCCTCAGCCAGATCATTCAAACTGCCAGGGGTTGAAGCCTTCAGTTGCTGAACGATAGACACGAATTCTTGTTCGACTAAGTTGTCATCAATCACTAACCCTAAATCTGCCGACCGCAATTGAGCGAGGTTGGCTCGCTGAAGGCTGCGCTTAACTTCAGCCAAATGCTGTGGAAACATAAACTGCATTTCGCGCAATAACGACTGGTCCCCTTGCACCGAAGAATTTTGCTGTGATATTTGCACGGTGGAACACGCCCCGCACATCTGCAACAACAACAGCAGCACTAATCGCATCTACTTAAAATTAATAGAGCGCTTGACTTGCACGCCGTGACACGTTGAGCATTCGTACCTCTTACGTGCCGATCCATCTGGTGACACTTCAAGCGTCTCAAGGTAGCCTAAGCCACCACAACCGGGGCAGTACGAAAACTTCACGCTCGACACCTGGTAGTCGCCAGTGAACTCAGAGTAGTAAGCCAGCAACCACTGCAAGCGTGAAGTGACAGACGCCGCTTTCCACCAATCTTCAGGATTGACCTCACTATCATCACCCTTAGCAGCACTCTGTTGGGTTTTCAAATTGTCAAGATAGCGCTTCATGCGGTCTTCCATTTCGCGCTGCTGCTGAGTCTTCCCGTCTTGCTCGTCTTCGCCTTCGGTCTCTTTCAAGCCAGCACGCGCACGCTCTTCACCAAGAATCCAGGTTCCGTTTCCGTACCCGGCCGTGTGCGAATTAGAAGAATAGTTCACGCGCAAAGCCCACAGTTCATCAATCATGTTCACATCGAGGGCATCATGCATATCTACTAATTCTTCAACGAATTGCTGACGCACGATTTGCGGAGCTTCGCTTTCAACCCATGCCATCAACGAATCTAAGCGCGCTGTTTTTTCTAAGGCTTGCTTGCGCATCACGGCCATAACGCGCAGGAACCAATGGCGACGCAAATAGTTCACCATCGACTTCTCACGTTCTTTTTCAAACTTTTGGCTTAGCTTAAGGTATTCGCCACGCAAGGCCGCATTTGGAAAATCAGCATCGTATTGTGCAAGTTCAAGTTTCGCCTCAGTGAAACGTTGGCGGTGCATCAGCCGTTTAATCTGCTCAAGCGCCGTGGCCTCTTCTTTGTTGGCAATCATCTGCTCGAGTTGAACCAAAGCACCGTCAATACGGTTTAACAGCGGTGCATCGTCAGCCAGCATCGCAACCTCGCTGGCAATCAGAAAATGCGCCTTCGCCTGCTCGAAAGCAAACATCATTTCTAACTCCTTTGCGAAATCATAATTTTTCATGCCATCACTAGCATCAATTTGGACAGCGCGCTCGGCATAAAACTGCTCGGCCGTTAAAACGATAGCTGCTTCGATTTCGATATCTTCAACCGGAGCAGCCAGTAACTGTTTAGCAAAGGTTGTGCGGGTGTCTTTTACGCGCAATTCAATCAGTAGGTTGGTCTCACTAACCACACGACCAATTAATTCTCTGCCGTTGCTCAGCAAAATACGTTGCGCCGTAACCATTGGCATTACTGTTTCATTCACATAACCGAACACTTCGTGCAAGCGTTCTGATTCGCCTGGAAAGAGGTCTGTCCAGACTAGGTTTAAGCGTCCGCCATCGGTTGCAGCCACAAAATCAAAACCATCTAGGTTTTGATTTTCAATAGTGCCTATAAGAACTCGGCCGTCGCGCAGGCGCACGACTTCGTCACTTTGTTGGGCAGGCAACATCAAGCTACCGAGGATTAAGAGGAATGCGTTTATCATTATTGTTGCAGTTGGATGCTGATTGGGACGTGTCGAGTAATCACTAATGAGACCCTCGATAATACCCTTTCTGGTGATTTCTTGTAGAAGCGTAACTGAGCGCGTCGGAATTCAGGGTTGCCGCTCGGAGGCTCAACCCATAGTTCATATTTGTATGCTGGGGCTAGCGGCACCACCTGATCTACAAATGTATTCAGCGTATAGGTGCTAGTTTTGCTGTCGTAGCTAAAGGCCTTGCGCTGAATTTCGGCAACTAGCGGTTCTATTGCCGGAGCCAATTCGGCATTGACGCGGGCTTGTTGTTCGAAGTTTCCACCTACATGGAACAAACCAAGCAAGGCAGTAATGCCAAACATGAAAATCGCGATGGCGACAATGACTTCAATAATCGTGAAGCCTGATTGCGTCGAGCGTCTCATTGAACGACCCTCCGCCCTTGATTCAGGAATATATGTTGCGAAGCATAGGCCGTTGGGAAATACACCATCGTCCGCTGATCATGGCTGGAGGAAATGGTTGAGCGCTCGGCGCGAGAACGAAACTTGATGCGCGGAAAGATGCCGCTAACTCCCACCCATTCATTGCCAACTAGGGCCATGCCTGGCATTTTTAGCGGACCCGTGCCGCGCAGTACCGCAGTTGCAGTCTCGCTACCTATAGCTTCGTCTAAGCGTGGTGGTTGCTTTCGAGCATTGCCGGAAATGCGCTCGATTTGCAATTCCAAGGAACTCGGGAAATTAATGCCCGAGTAAGCGTCTGCAGCGAAGCTTGTACTTGAATCGTCAAAGACAAAGCGTAAATCTAAAACCCCATCAACGATAGTGGTCGCATTTTCGCCACGGGCCGTAGCTAAAGCCGAGCCTCCTTCGGTAAGGCTGACAGCGGCGCCTTCGATTTGTGCAACACGCACCAACTTGGCAAAACGCGGGCCTAATGCACGCTCTGGAATGGCTATCCACATGATTTCGATAGCCTGATTACCTGATGAGTCACCCGCTGCCAAACTCGATCCACTAGCTAAAAAACGCATACGTGGCAAACGCCATTCGGCGACACCCTCGGTAGCGGGCCGCGCAATATAGTCATCAACAATCATCCATCCGCGGCTGCCAAGATGCACGGCGCGCAAATCACTCTGCAGGCGTTCAGCAACACTGGCATAAATCAAATCGCCACGTCCGCGTCGCTCGCCTTGCTGCCACAAACCGACAACCGAGTCGACCACATTAATGACAAAAGTTGAGAGGATGCCTAACAACAGCAAGGCAATCATTATCTCTAGCAAGGTCATGCCACGATTTTGCTGCAAAGGAATCACTCAACTACCTCACTATCTTTCGTAACAATGGTCTCGGCTAAGTAATCCACCATGATTTCACGGATGCGCGGAGCGCGCGTCCAGCCACTAGCATTGAACTCGATGGCGTCAAAAGCTCCGGGTTGCCAGTCGAACATAAATCTAAAATCGATATGGTCACTAAGAATGTTAAGCGGCAACAAATCGCCGGTGTCGGTGAAACCTTGATTAAATAATTCTAGGTGATGAGTAGTGCGCGGATCGTCTTCGAAGTCTGCTTCGCCACTGCGCACCAGCAGTTTCACTTCTGCAGAATCGGTAGTACTGTCTACTTGGTAGCCTACCCCCCTCCAGAATGCATTGGGTTGAGTCATGCTAAATTGGTACCAAGCACCCAAGCCACTGTTTGACCGCGGCGTATACAAATCAAGCCAACGAGTCGGGAAGTGATATGCAATGCTACCCGCGCTATGGCTGTCTGCAGAAGTTCCGAAGCGGCCGCGTAAAGTACCCACGCCTGATAATTCGCCAGTGCTTTCGCGAAGTCTTGGCATAGACAGTTCTGAACCGCGACCCCGCATTGGTGCGAACAGGAGTTCGGCATCTACGAGCAACATACCGTATTGTGGCAGCGTAGCTGAATCTTCTAGTTCAAGATTATACGAGCTTCCTTCCAAGTCACTGTTCAGTGCCGTTGCCAAGCGCCCATCGACAATGCGGACGCGCGCGCCAGATGCGTGCCCACGTTGTTCGGTGCCATGCATACCGCGACCGTTCACTGCAATGTTAATTTGGCCGGAGGCGGTGTCGATGCTTGAGTAGCCAATACGCTCTCCATCTATATCGAGGATACCTGATGGTGGCAACAGCGCAAGGTACTGACCAGCTGTTGCATTAGGAATGCTCACGCGATAATTATTCAGCGAGAAATCGTAAGCGTTTACTTGGAGAATGTCATCATTACTTTCGTCAAGGTCTACGTCTAGAAAGAAAGATCCACAAGCGAAGAAATCAGTGGGTTCTCCAAAGCCAGATACAGACTGCACTGCGAATTCATCGACATAGCCACTAAAGGAAGAGCCGGTGCCCGAGGAGTCAACTCCGATGTTGAGCGAAGTAAGCGATTGCGGACGTTCGAAATTCGGGAACTTAACCAAACGGTTATAGCTGCGCACATCGAGGCCCGCCATGCTTTGGGACAAGGCGCTTAAGTCGGGCCCCAAGAACGGTAAGCCGGGAAACTCGGAGAAAGCCACGTAAGTTGCAATGGGATCACCGCGACCATCTTCGAGGCGCTGAGTCGTCGCCCACTGCACTTCGAACCACAACGGATCGGTTACCTCATCGGCTTGCATGATTGCTACACGGTCAAGGCGTCCGACAAAACCGTAACCAGGCTCGGAATACAAATTAGCCGAACCGAAAGAGCGCAAGGTTTTAAATACCGGAATCGCCTTTTCACCTGCTTCGTGCGCATGGTCAAACGTACCGTTCACACCGCGGAATGAGAAGCGGTCTTCCATGAATTCAATGAAATCGGCCTTTTCCTCTTTCTCGCCAATTGTGCTGCGCAATGCGTAAAGTGGCATTTCGGCGTATGGATCTTGCTCGATTATTGCAGATTCACTTTCCGGAGGAGAAACATCGTTAGAAGGACCACTACGGGGGCGGCCCCCTGGGCCGCCATCGATTGTTTCTTCCGATGAGACTGAGGCAATGACCGCACGAGTAGCCTCCCAACTATCACGAACAAAATTGCCGTCGATGATGTTGTCGTAACGTATCCATTCAGTACTTCCCGGATCGCCGTCTGCCGCAAGCTGAACAAAGCCGACCTCTTCTTCAGTAACGGGCTGCATATAAGTCAAATCACTAGCGCCGGCCGCGCGCACACTAATCGGCATGATGTATACATTGTGAGGCACCGATTCGTTGGCTGGCAAACCTGCAGCACCAATTGTTATGTAATCCTCGAACTCCATTACAAAGGTAGTACCCGTGGGGCTGATTATGCCCTCGGGTGCAGACTCAAAGCCTGGTGTAACTACGTTTCTTTCTGAAATTGTCAGAGTAGAGTCGGAGCGGCCAGAGTACTTAATAACCTCCATGCCAGCAATGCGCGATTCGTCCTCGATATTAATGAGGTTATTACCGTCAAGACCCCATGTTAAACCGACAGCGCTACCCTGCCAAATCACAGCATAGCCGCCATCACTCTGAAAGGACTCAGCGAAGAACATGTCCTCCGACGCCTGCTCGCAAGCGACTAACTCGATGTCTCCGAGATAGGTACTACTAATTCCCTTACCCAGCGGGAACGGGACAACACCAAGTTCGCGAATGGTAGTAATATCTTCAACTCCGGTAACGCAGTTCGCTATGGACCATGGGCCAATACTGCCGCTCAAGACTGAACCTCCAGGCGGAATGTCACCAAGCAGAATTGACGAGTATCCGTAAATCTCAACGCCTGCACCTTCTGGATGAGAACTGTCCAGCGTCAAAGCCAACACATCTGTTGCTTCGCGCGCTGCGCGTCCGCCGACATACATATTGCTATCGCGTGTCGGTATAAACGATGTCTCAGTTTTAGCAGAATACTCAATGACTTCATTGCCAATACGAATCACCCCACGACTCGGGAAGCCGGCGGTTGACTCAACGTATATCTCTCCGGACAAATCACCTGGAGCGTAAGGCCCGACAGCCTGGGCCAAGTGTGTGAAGCCGTCGATATCACCACGCGGCACACCATCAAGAAACACTTGGAATCCGCGCGCGGATTCATTGCGAAGTAGCACGGATAAATGGAACCAACGGCCGTCGACATCGAATTCGGTAGGATCGATGCGCACAGTGATGCATTCGTCAAGCGCATCGATGTCGAAGAAATCTTCGCCATGAGTTCCGTAGCAACGCACGAGCAACTCGCCCTGTTCGAAACTGGCAGTGATGCGATTACGATCGGTGTAATCCGATGTGTAATCAAACAAAGTCGAATCCGCTAGAGAGTTAGCAAAAAACCATCCCTGAATGTGCAGCGGATCGTCGTTGCTAGTCAAGCCGTCACCGACACCCCAGTCGCCAGTAGTCGTAAACAAGGGACCGCGCGAGTCGAACTCGTAGCCTAGCGGTGACTCAGTGTAATCAAAGTGGTCCATTACACCCCTGCCACCATAAGGAGCCCGGTCGGCGTCGCGCGCAGGAGTTGGAATAATTGCGGAGAGCTCTGGCTCGGCCTCGGGTGAGGTGCGCGCCAAATCTTGAATAGTTCCGAAGCGCTTAGAAATGGACGGTGTCGGGTCGGAGAACTGTGTAGCGTAAGACCCTAAATCACTAGGTAAGGTACTGACACCGTGCATGCCGCGCTGCCACGATGCAAAATCTTCGAAGCGCAATTGGTTGTGAGCGATTTCGAGTAGCTGCCCCGGAGGTGCGACTTGCAAAACCTGTTCAGCCGAGGAGCGCGCCAAAGTACGTCCAATGCGCGAACGCACTGCTGCGTTTACCCGCTGTTCAAAGACTAAACCCGCACGGTACCCATAGCCTGTGGTCGACTGACGCAACCAAGCGTGGTTAGGGTCGACGCCGTTTAAGTAAACAGCCCAGCTATCGACATCGGTGATAGCGCCATCAATAGCCAATGGGTGTAGCACTCGCTGCCACAAGTCATCAGGGCCTTTCAATGGGCGCTGCTGAAGGACTCGCTGCGTAATACGTGTTGCCTCGGCCGGTGTCACCCAGTCGCGATTACGATTCCCCGTATAGCGAAACGACGAAGTCACGCCCATAGTTCGAAACTGCAAACCAGTGAACAAAGCATTCAATACCTCGGGACGGCAACCATTAATGTCAATGGGCTCGCGTGATCTCGGCATTACCCGAGTATCGAAAGCGGTGAAGCCTTCCGGCACGGGACTTGCCAATTGCATGTTGCCTCCGCCACTGGCCATGACCAGTGATTCGAAGAAGTCGCCATAGTAGTTTTCCAGGCGCACGACAGTACCGGCATTAACCATGTAAGGACTATCAATGGAAATAACATCGGGTTGCTCAATATCTATTTCGCGGTTCATGAATGATGCCGGTTGCCACCATGCAGCGCCGTAAACTCCGCTATTCAGGCAAGTGAGTTCTTGCAAATAATCACGATCGGCTTGCGGCAATAAATTGTCAGGATTACCGAAATCAAACTCAAGCGCATCGGCATAAAACTCAGGTGGAGCAAAGCCGTTAACTCCGATATTCGACAAGGATATGGATTGCACTCGCGGGTCCGTCACAAAACGTCCTTCGCGGAAACGAGTAGTGTCGACATCGTCGGGCGGTTCGAGAGCGCCCTCTACCTTCAAAAAGGTATTGGCATTCTTGTCACCATATACAACCCAGGCACCTGATATCAACAACATGCCGCTGTCGGGGAATCCCGTCGTTGAAGTAACCGGCAGTTGCGTTTCAGCGTGACTGACGTCAGCAGTCAAGAAACACGGGTGCACCACGTTTTGCAGAAGCATTGTTGGCGCAGTCGCCAAAGAAATTTTTGACTGCATGTTTTCAATCTCTACGCCCCAAGATTCGCGCGTCCGACTAAAGCTCTCACCGATGCTTTGCGGCAAAGGACCCAGCAAACTGCCGTTCCACTCGTCGGCAGAATCGTATAGCGGCGTGATGTCTACAGCCGGATGAGTTTTCACCTGCTCAAAAGCAATGTAGTTAGATGCCGACTGTACTGCGACTCGCGCTTGCACACGAAACAGCGCCTCGTTTGACGAGTCCGAACGGAGGCGGCTCGCAAACAAAAAAGGAACTCCGAGAGAGAACAACAAAGCCAATGACAGTAATACGATTACCAACGCGGCGCCACTTTGCACTAAACGCGATGAGCTACGAACAGGTATCAACTTCATTCGGCCACCTCTTGTGAAAAGCGACCAATAATAAAGTTAGAAAGCAGTTCGCCGAAAGTTTCTACGCGCACCAAAACATTCTCGCTGTGTGAGTCGTCGAGAGCGCCGAAGCGATTAAACACAATCGTTGGACTCGACAAGACCATTTGCACATCGCCCGGCACAACAGGCCCAAGTTCCGCTTGTAATGCTTGCACATAAAACTCGTCTATCTTGCCATACCAAGCTCTATCGATATCACCAAAAGAGGGCGTGTCTTGAGAGGCTGACAAATATTTCGGCAAGATTGTTGATGCCACTTGCTTGCCATCGATTTGCAACTGACATTGACCATTGGCCGCGATCAATCGCAAGTGCTGCCAGCGCAAAGCCCGTAATGCTGCCGGTGGACTATCAATCGTGATGTTACTAAAGAATTCGCCATCACCAGCGCGCACTTGGCACTGCAACACACCATTGCGTAACTGCTTGATACTTACGACTCCCGGCCAGGTCAACATATTGCCCTCAGCCACGTCGGCAGGAAAGCAATCGAAGTCAATGACGAAACCGTTGCTCAAGTTTGGGGTGCCGCGACCATTAACAATTCCCATTCCGCCTTCACTAAGGTCGAGGCAAGCCCCGAGGCGGCCTGCGACCTGCAACTGCGATTGACCAGAGAGGAGCACTTGCTCACGAACAGCAGCCGCATCTTCGAAGGTAGCTTCGAACACATTACGAAAAACCATGCGTTGCCAACGCGCGGGTTCTTCTTCCGTTTCGGCGCGCAAGCTTACCACTACATTTTGGTTAGACGCTCGTGCTCTATCCCGACTAGACTCAATAAAGTTTTCAACGGCAGCTTGCATGCTTGAGCGGCCCGGTTCGATGCGGTCAAAGCCTGACATACCAACACCAGCAACAATACCAATCAACACCATCACCACCATGAGCTCTAACAAGGTGAATGCTGCTGAAAAAGGCTGTGGGCGCACGCTATTGTTTGAAGGAATAGATATCGTCGTCGGTACCAAACTCGCCGTCAGGACCCGCTGACACTAATTGAAATGAATTTGGCGCTGAATATGAATCGGTCTTAGGATTACGATGAGGTACGACTTCGTTCTCGTCGCCATATTCGATGTCGCGCATTACCGTAGTTACGCGACGATCACCATAATGCAAACTATCAAAATAAACAATTGGGTTGCCCCATGCATCGCCTATCTCAAACAGGTCACGAGTACCTAGCGCGGTTAGGTTGCGCGTTGCCTCGTCGTTATCGGTATTCACCAACCACTCTTCGCTCGGACGCTGCCCTGTATATTCCGCATCAAACAATGCTAGGAATAAAGCCTCGGAACGATTATTAATACCATTCAAGGCCAAACCTGTTGGCAAGTAATCCGTTGGGTACTCGCCTTCGGTAGTACGGTAAGATTCGATAGCGGCGCTAATCGAATCTAAACGAGATTTAGCCGCCCGAACTTTCGCTTGCGCGGGAAGACCACTGATTTTAGGGAAAAGAGCAGCGGCCAAAATTCCGATGATGACAAGCACCACCATCATCTCCATTAAGGTAAAACCAGATTGTGTTTTCATTATAATTGTGCGTAAATCAGTTCAACATTATCGAGACTGATGTCTACAGGCAAAGCGTGAGCCGTTTTAGCGAAGAACGAAGACGCCATTCTCCCTGTCGGATTGCGTAGCCCCACCGCTTCTTCTGAGTAAACCACGGTATTGTTGACCTTTACAGTCAACACAGGTTGCTTGGGCTCGCGGTCGAGACTAAAGCTAACCGTCATCGGGATATTCGGTGCAATGTTCACTCCAAGGTTGCTTGATTCTGAACGTGTGCCGCGACTAACCGTGTAACTTAGGTCTCCCTCGCGGTTACGCTCGATCTCAAAGGACCAGTTCTTCTTAGAGCGATTCATTAATGCGATAGCTACACCGGCGCTACCACGATGATCGTTACCAATACTTAATTCGGCAGCAAAGCTACGGAATGCAATGCCGGGTACGAAGCGAGAAACAGAAGTTCGTGCAGCGGCTGCATGTGACCCCTTAATGACTAATGACTCATTAGTGTGACGTGGCGAAATTCCAGCGCGAGCACCATCTTGCAGATCCCAGCCTGGGCGCAGACGCTCGGCACTAAAGTCGTCTACCCAACGGCGCAACTTATCGTGCTCTTGCATGCGCGCTTGCCACAACGATGCGTAAAGGTATTGTTCATCTTCGAGCTCGTCACGCAAGGCATCTTGCAAGTATGAAAATTCGGCAACCGCCACATCAAGTTCGCCCGTAGCGTACATCGCGATCGCCCGTGCATTACGCGCGGCATGCAACTTGTCATCTAGCGAAAGAGCGTAATCAAAAGACGACAAGGCCTCGTCGTACTTTGACAAGCTCAACAAATTCATTCCCTGACGCAGATACACATTGGCCCAGGCAGCAGCTCGAGCAGCAGATTTAGTTTGCTCAGAAAGCTGTAGATCTATCCGCGTGAATGCCACGTTCGCCTGTCCATACTCGTCCTGATCAATCAGTACCGAAGCATAAGCTGCGAGCATTGCCGCACTATTGGGATTGTCTTCAACCAAAGACTTGTAGTCTGCTTCGGCGGACAGGCTTCCATTCCTTGCTGCCCTAAAGGCCTGCAAGTAACGGGCATAGACATGGTTCGGCGATTGCTCTAAGGCGGCGGACAATGCGCTTTCAGCAGCAATGGTGTCTTGTGCTACATCTGCGTAGAAGGCCAGTGCCGCAAGATAATCGGCGGCGGCCAGCGGTTGAGCCACCACGGCAGCATTCAAGTCGGCGATCACTTCACCTATATCTCCACCGTTAGCACCCGTAGTAATGGCGCGCAAGTAAAGCAATTGCGGCGTGGCTCCGACATTGATAATAGCCTCTTCTGCTGTCATCTGAGCAACTGCAAAATCTCCACTTAAATACTGAGCAGCCACTAAACCAGCCTCTGCACGAGCAACAAAGTCAGACTTGTCTGCTGCCAACTCAATAACATTTTGATACTGCTCGGCAGCAGCTACCCAATCTGATTGGGCAAGCATCGACAGCCCTAGACTGATTCCGTTTTCTAAAGCGAGCTCGTTACTGCGATTAGCCTGCTTGTTAAAAGCACGTTGAAGATTTTCGCGAGCGGCAGAGTACGAGCCTTCCAGCAACAGAGCGTGCCCCAAGGCCATCGGCGCATAGGAAGTACCATCAGAAACATCCATGGCTAACTCAAACTGCTGACGAGCAGCGACATGCAAGTTTAGTTTCTGTAAGACCATTCCCATCGCGACCCGTGGTGCTGACATATGAGCAAAACGTCCAGACGTCAGACCGCTTTCGAGGAGCTCATTCGCAAACTCCCCTACAACCTCAACCCCTACCATTAAGGAATAAATCGTAAAGGCTTGGTCGTAATCTAAAGTCGCCTCATACGTTTTAGCAACAGTCAACCAGTTTTGACCATCATCAGGCCCTAATTTCGACGAACGCATCGCCAAATCTTTAGCGTAGTCAAACGCAATAGGCTCAGACATACCATTCGACAATAGCCAATCAATAAACACCGCGACTTGCGAAAGCGAGCCAGCGGACATGCCCTTTAATTGCGCACGGTAATCTAGCTCTATTTTATTGTGCAGATTCTCAGCGAAACCGAATGACTGATACTCGTCTTCAAGATACGGAAGAACGCTATAGCGAGCACGGCTACTATTGACATCGTATTGAACGAACTCTATCGTGTCACCCGTTTTTAACTCGTAACGATTTTCATTAACTATTTGGCCATAAAGAGTCGTCACGGCATTTAAACGAATATGGTCGAACTCAGCGCGATACTGCGTAGTAGGGTCTATCTCTATTTCACCGTCAAAAGCTACACCACTATCGTCGGTAATCTCTTCATCACCGGAGCTCAAAGCAGAACCCACTGAACCGGATAAAGCGATCGGGCGGACGAACAAACTTAAACTATGCACATGCGAACCCGGATTTGGCGAAGGTGGCGGCAGCAACACCGACTGCCCAGGCAATGGCGGAGAAGGAATCGTCAAGATTGGCAACGGCTGATCAGCAGAAGGGCGCAAGAACAAATCTCGCTGATGCTTATCTATTGCGATGCCTTCAACTAAATCTGCGGCACCCTGCGCAGTCAACTCGAGAGGCTTAGTTCGCGGGCGCACACGACTATTGCTCACCTCTTCCGAAAGTAGCGATGAAACTTTTAGTGCTAGAATCGCCAGCACAATAATAAAAACGATGGGTTCTCTTTTCATTATTCGAGCTCCTTTGTGATTTGAGGCAAAACAGCAATCTCGAAATCGATAACAATACGCTGCTCATTCTTCTTCTGATTTGGCGGCAGAACTTCGAGAGAGACAACACCTAGAGAGTTGCCACCCTGTTGACTAATCATCATTGCACGCAGAAATGGGGTAACCGAAACGCGCGTAAAGGTTATTTCTAAGCTCAGCGGAGTTATCAGCAGTGGAGAAGCTTTCTTACCACTACGCACCCTGCGCTGTTGAGAAATACGAATCTTATCTATTTCGCTAGCGCCATTATCAATGGCCAAATGTACCACACGGTCGATGACATCTAACGCACGTAAATGTTGTTCTATCGCGAGAGGTTGTGACGGTGACACTGGGGGCAAACCCAAGGTTTCATCGACATTAACGTTATGGCGCAGAGCCCAACCAATTAATTCATCGCGTAGCTCTCCCGTCAAGGCGATGTAGTGAGATGCAGGTGAGACACCAACAGGAACTCGGAAGCGCTTACGATACGGTGGCAATGCCGCGTCGGTCAATTCTGCGACATCGGCGTCAAGTTGACCAAGAGTTTCCTCCAACTCTCTTACTTGCGAGACAGAGTACTGCGAAGCCCTAGACTCGGCACTCTTGGCGCGAGAGACCGAAATCGATGCGGCCTTGAAGCGGTCACTTGCCCCGCCCGCGACAACGGCCAGCAAAATGAAAAAAACAACAATGCCAGCGCCAAGTCCGATAATGAACTTACGATTAGCTTGCCAAAATGCGTCGATATTCATTTACTCATCCTCCGTGCCGGCGGCTTCTTCAATTGGATTTAACAAGTGCGCCTTTATGGACCACTCTAGTGATTTACCACGCGGATTTTGCGACGGCCTGACCGCAGATTCACCCCCAGGTATAACAGCGGCAAACTGCTGATGAAACCTCGAGAAGTCAGCCGTCGCTCCACGCACGTCTTCTTCGGCGCGACCGTTAACGGACAACACTGGTATTTTTTCCCCATCGCGACCCCAGTCTTTTCCATCGTCTAGTTGAATCGACATCGACTCAACCCACAAGCTAGATGGCAAATTGTTTTCGAGATAGTTCATGAAGTTATAAGCGCTATCACCGATTGCTTGACGATTACGCAAATCACTAAAGATGACGGTTCGCTCGTTAATTTCTCCAATTAGATCTAGAGCCTGCTGATGATTACGCTCGTTTTTCTGCTGAGTCTGGCGCATCTTGCGCGACACAGCTTCGGCATCGTCAGCTAGGCCACCCATCACGATTAAGTTGAGAGCGATATAAGCGGCTGCTGCTACACCCATAAGAATGTGAAAGATGCCACGCTCGGCGAAGGCACGCTTCTTCTTTGCATCGGAAGTGAGTATTTCTAAGGCATATAAATTTGAATCAGCAGCGCCCAAGGCCAATCCTATTGCGATTGTAGCAGCACAACCATCGTCCTCTAACTGCCGGGCCTCAGCATCTGAAAGCGCTTCAATCTCAATCATTTCTGATGGATTCCAGCGCGAGACGTCGACGCGCATGCGGTCGGCCAAAAAATCCACTAACCCTTTGGTGTCGGCAGCGCCGCCCGTCAGCAACACGCGATCTAAACTTAGCTCGCTGAGGCGCGCTTGCGCCTTACACAAAGTCACTACACCCGACAACAGTGTCGGCAGCGACTCGTACATGGGCAACAGTGGGCGAGTAACGCGGTCGACATCGGTCGACTGCACAGTACGCAAAGCCAGCCCTAGGTCGCAATGCTTGTGAATCAATGTTTCAGCTTGCGACTCGTTAATTCCTAGTGCAGTAGCCAAAGTCTGGTTACGTTTAGCTAAAGCAGTGGACACCGAGCGCGCAAAATACAACTCTGTTCCGCTAACCAACGCGAGATCTAAGGTCCCGTTACCTAAACTTGCAAGCAAGGTGGTACAAGGTTCGTGATCGCCGAGCGCGAGGTATGCGTTGTACAAAGCAATCGCATTTGGCGAAAAGGCCTGCACTGACACTGATGGCATCTGCGCCATGGTCTCGTCGAGAAAATCTTCGCGAACCAGGCCAAGCAACATCGTCTCTTCATCATCCTGCCCTTGCGGAACTGGCAACAAGTTATAAGACGAAGCCAAGCTAGCGCCAGAGCGCTCTTCGATTTCACGGATTTCGAATTCCATTAGGCGCTCGAGGCGCCAATCCTCAACTCGCGGTACCGGCAGATAACGCATCATCAAATCAGAGCCAGTTAAACCAACGCGTAGTGTGGAGCCACGCTTTACCTCACCGCCAAACATGCTTTGAGCTGCCTCCGCAGAGCTTTCGCCACCCTCAGACGCGCCACTCATGTAGCGCAACAGTTCTACTTCGCTTTTACCCGCTTTAGCCGAAGCAAAACGCACGCGATGTGAGCCTAAATCTAACGCAGAACCTGTAGCCATTACTTGACCTCCTTGAGCCACGCCGAAATATTGGGATAAACGCTCTCGAGCGCAATAGCTACTCGATTATGGTAATCAAGCTGAGACTGTTTGATTTTATCTGATCTTTGACCAACGCCATCTACCAAAAACTGAGCTTCGTGGTCGGCCTCAACCGCGATTTCAGTGCCAGCGAATCTACTGCTTAACTTCATTGCAACCTCGCTCAACTCAAGCATCACCTCTGCGGCGCCAATTAAAAGCGCACCATTAACTCGTTGTTTTAAATCGCTCAATTCATTGCGTCCGCGAGTCATGGTGGCGCCAATTAACTCTCTAGCGCGGATCACATGCTTCTCGTCGAGCGGATAATAGCGCAACAATGTCTGGCAAGATAGCAATAAGCCCTTATCGTCATTGGAGTCTAAGGCATCTTCGATGTTCTGCATTTCTAGAGCTGCGTTAGTCAATGGCTGTTGTAAATTCCACAAGAAGGACAGTTCGGGAGAACCATTGATGCGCAAACTCACGAGGTTACCCATAACATTTGACGCGCCATCAAAGTTGAAATAATAGCTATTCACTTTAGCACCACAGAGCAAACCTGCGGGGTTGTCGATGGTCATGGTGGCGCTTGGCACGATAGGACCGCCATCGGCAAACACTTGTAGCCGCGACTCAGTGCTGTCGTCGAGGTAGTTTGGGCCGAAGGACATTACGACACTTGAGGCAGCGCTATTCGCTAATTGAGCCCCATCGTCGTTGAGCTGCCAATTGCCGCTGCCACTTGACAAACTAAAAGCCAATGCGTCATCGGCGACTACTGCCAAATTCCCGCCGTCATAGAATGCTTGTGCCATCGGCAACTCATGCGATTCAGCAACTGCGGAATGACTCTCGAGAGACAAATCGCTAATACTCGAATAAGGGCTCAATTGCACTTTGACTTTCATCCAGTCCGCGAGTGGTGGCAACGCCATCACGGCCGTTGAAGATAAACTTTGACTGCGCCATATTGCCAAGGGGCGGTCTGTATTAGCATCGGTACCCCATGCGATATCAAGATAAACATCGCCCTCCACGTTGGCCTTAACTTCAATAGCAGTAAAATCGATACCTACTGTTCGGGTCAAGCCAGCCGAAGCTTTGCTCGAAGCCGCAGACAACTTGCCGTTGCTGATACTAGCGCCACTACTAAGCTGCCAATCTTCTGCATCTGCGAAGTCACCAAGGTTATCGATTAAATCGAAAGAAACTTCAGTGGTCGCACTAGGCTGCCGAACGCCATCAACAACACGCACTGCTTGCGCAGGCGAGCTGAAAAATTGCAAATAAGCAAAGCCGCCGCCGCCAATAACTATCAATGCCATCATCGCCTTCATGAGCGAGCTAGAGCGTGGTTTTTCTAGCGCTTCTTCGCGCAGGCGTTGGTGATCTGCGCTGTCGTCGACTAATTTTAATGAAATGTCGCCAAGCTTGAGCTCAGAGCCAGAGAACCATTCACCCTCGGCGACCTGAAGGCCACCGCTAAAAGTGCCGTTTGTCGAGCTTAAATCTTTAAATGTGACTGTGCCGTCGGCGCTCACAGATAACTGCAAGTGCTTGCCAGACACAGAGTTAGAAGCGACTACTACATCATTTGTAGCGGCGCGACCAACGGAGTGGTGTCCTGGGGCAAGCTCGTACGTCTTGCCAGAATCAGGACCGTCGTGGATCTCTATTTGAACCATAAGGGAAAGGGGTGCAGTAAGTGCGAAGTAAGCATACGATAGCGCGTATGCTCATAGCAAATACTAGACTTACACTTATCCGTGTTATCATCTGCAGTTACTAATTACCATGAGTAGATTCTTCTTTGTAGAGCAACTTCCGGTCCTGAGCGATAGCCCATGGACGGCACCGTCAGAACTCGGCCGACATATGCGCGCACTTCGCCTAGCTGTTGGCTCTGAGATTGTCCTTTTACCCCAAAGCGGCGACGGCGTTGCAGCAGAATTACTCGAAAATAGTGACTTATTACTGAAAAGCGTTATTAAAAGGCCCCTTCTACACCTACCCGACATTAGCATTGCAAGCGCTTGGCCCAAAGGCAGTCGTGGCGACGAGCTAGTGCGCCGTGCCACCGAACTAGGTGTAAAGCGCCTAATTCCTTTAAGTTGCGAACGAAGCGTGGTTGGGCGCAAGGAGTTGTCGCCGAGCAAAGTATCCCGTTGGCACAAAATCACCAAAGAGGCCTGTCAGCAGTGCCGGCGCCCAGATTTGCCGTTGATTGAGGGCGAATTACTTACCATCAAGCAATTAGCCAGCACTTTCAGTGACCACTTGCGCATTTGCCTAAGCCCAGGAGCGACACCGCTTGGCCAAGTCGTAGCTCAAAGTGACCAACCCATATTGTTAATTGTTGGGCCGGAAGGCGGATTCAGTCCGGAAGAAGAACAACAGCTCAAAGAAGATGGCGCTCAACTCGCGGGTATCGGCCAAACCATCTTGCGTATCGAGGCCGCGGGCCCCACTGCGCTGGCGATTGCCAGCCATAGTCGCCAATCAAAGTAGGCCCTGCGCGCAAAAACTGAAATGACCATGCTTGCTCACCACGATGTGATCAAGCATTTCGATACCAAGCAACTTACCCGCCCGCTTTAGGCGGCGCGTCAAAGCTTTATCGTTAGCCGAGGGCTCAACATCGCCCGACGGATGATTATGCGCCACAATAAAAGCAGCGGCGCGGTGCGTAACACCGGGAACCAACACTTCTCGAGGATGCACTAAACTTGCAGAAAGAGAGCCGTGAGATATTTCTTGTTGATGCAAGATGCGACCATTGGCATTGAGATACAACGCGTAAAACACCTCGGTGTTATGAGTGCCGATGATAGTTCGCACGTAATCAGCCACGTCATCGCCGTTTTTTACACTAGGCAACAACTCAACACGACTATCTGTTGCAAGTTTGCCTAACACCAGTGATGCAGACAGTCGTCGCGCTACTTCGAGACTGTAGCCAAAACGCACCGATATCTCATGAGCGTTCAAACCCGTAAACAAATAAAGCTGCCGTGCATTCAACTCTGGCAAGCACAGAGTGTCGGTTATTTCTTCATCTACCTTCATACCAGGTAGACGCCGACCGCATCACCAAGACATTAATTACTCTCCGCTAAAAACTGGCGGTGCAAAGCGTCACTATCCGCGAGGGCGTTGCCAAAAGTAGCCTGCCACGCTTCGTGCAACTCAGAGCCTCGCATGTTCTCGAACAACAACCCGAAAGAATCTGCGCCATAACGTTCGCGAACGAAATCACATAGCGACAACGAATAAGCATAAGCTGCGCGCACTTGCTCCACATCCGTCCATGAAGTCCAGTTGCCTTGAAGGTCGGTTAAACTTGGCAAATCGCCTCGCAAATAAGCATCACGGACTACATCCGCATCGCGTGGTTCGTAAAGCTGGGCCAATCCCTCTTGAACAAATGTCGGGAACTTAATCCCAGTACTATGCAATAAAGCGTGCGTCAATTCATGTTTCAGGGTAGCCAACATTTGCGGACGCCGCTCTGGGTAGTCGTCAACAACGACACGGATACGGCCATCGTAAATACCCGCCGACCAATCTGGCGCCTGTCCTTTATAGTCATTGGAATCTAACCATAACACCACGATACGTCGTTCATTTTGAATACCCAACAAGCCACTAATTTCAGACCAAGCGCGTTCTAGATCTTGCTGCAAGTCATCTATATTGCGCACCATGCTGCGGTTTTGTGAATCAAAAGAGCTATCGAAATGCGCAGTCGATAAGGGTAAGTAATTTGCGAATGCTTCGGCCTCAACTTTGAGCTGCACCAAGCGTTGCGCATAACGCTCGTTCTCCGATTCAAGATTAACAGCCGCCTCCATCATCTCTACAGCAAAGTCAGCCTTGCCGCGCAATGACGCTATCTCTGCGCGCAATGCCAGCAACGAAGCATGCTGAGGGAATTCGGTGAGAGCTTCATCAACAATTTCACGCGCGGCTTCAACCTCGGCGGTCAACAATAATAATCGCGCCAACGACAATTGCGGATGGCCTTTGTCATGGTGCCACGCAATAGCTTGGCGCCAAACCTCTCGCGACTCTTGATGGCGATAAAGACCTTGTAATACATTCGCCCAGTGCCCGGCAACTCGCGAAGCATTCACAGCGATAGTGTTTTCTGGATTTGCCTCTAGCGTATAAAGTTGCGTCA
>Ga0315320_10000364_pt1 | contig 36708 bp, 56 predicted proteins | sample M140m21515metaG_FD_203458 | JGI IMG/M metagenome (GOLD analysis project Ga0315320, IMG submission 203458) | Ammonia-oxidizing marine archaeal communities from Monterey Bay, California, United States - M1 40m 21515 | ecosystem: Environmental > Aquatic > Marine > Coastal | place: USA: California... | reverse complement strand
ATATTGAATTACAAGAAATAGAAGAGTAGAAAATATGTCAGTTGTTCACGGTGATATAAAACCACTAAGAAAAAGAGTTATTGTGAAAAGTATTGAAAAAGGCCAGCAGAAGACTGCAGGCGGTATCATCATACCAGACGATGACGGTAAAGATAGAGGTATTAGACCTCGTTGGGCTCAAGTTTACAGAGTAGGGGAAGGCATTACTTCGGTTAAAGAAGGCGAATATGTTCTAATAGAACACGGACGTTGGGGAAGAGGTGTTCAACTCGATACTGGAAAAGAAAAATTCGATATTAGAATAGCTGAAGAAGAAAGTATACTCTTAGTCAGTGCTGAAAAACCTGAGCAATTAAATGTATAGTAAATTCAAATACGATTTAACATTGGATATTGACAAATTAAGCAAGAGAGATAGGTACATAGGAGAAACTACTGGAACAAGTGAAGAAGGTGGAGCCTTAAATGCCAATTATAGAGATGTTGATTCCATTGCAGTTATAAGCAACAAATTAGGAGAACTTGGATACAAGATCAATAAGGACTGGTCTTGGGAAGATGTAGGTTGCGATGAGTTACATCTTAAGTTCAAAGACAAAAAAATTAAGACCTTATTAAAATTATATATTTAAAAACTTTCTTGACAAAATTACAAAATTGTAATATACTAACAACACAATTAACAAGAAAGTTTTGATATGCCAATACCAGAAAAAATTATTATTCCAGCAAGTAAAGATCCAGGCAGAGGACATTTCTATGTTAGCCTAGTCAAAAGTATTCTACGAATAGCGGCAGGAGGTTATTTGATTACAGGAAACTTTTTAGTAGCAGGAGCATTGCTCATAGTAGCTGAAGTACTAGGAATATTAGAGGAGATAGTTTAATGAAAGACCTTTGGGTAGAAAAATACAGGCCAAAAGATATTAAAGGTTATGTATTTAGAGATGATGCACAGCAAAAACAAGTGGAAAGTTGGCTTGAATCAAAAGCTATTCCACATTTACTTTTTAGTGGTGCACCTGGGACAGGTAAGACAACCCTAGCAAAATTATTATTACACGAACTTGATGTTGATTGGGGAGATGTATTACAGATTAATGCGTCAAGTGAAAACTCAGTTGATATGATACGTGAAAAAATTACAAATTTTTCACAAACAATGCCTTTTGGTGAGTTCAAATATATTATACTTGATGAAGCAGATTATATTAGTCCTAACGGACAAGCGGCCTTACGTGGAGTAATGGAGCAGTATGCTTCAACTTGTAGATTTCTTTTAACTTGTAACTATGAACGTAGAATCATTCCAGCAATTCACTCGAGATGCCAAGGCTTTAAAATATTAAAACTTGATGAAAAAATGTTTGCAGGTAGAGTATTAACTATACTAGAACAAGAAGGAATTGAATTTGATGGACCTACTGTAGTAACTTATGTAAAAGCAACATATCCTGATCTACGTAAATGCATCAACACTTGTCAGATGAATTCACAAACTGGTAAATTAATTACACCAGGTGACGGAGACACAGGTGACGCAGATGTAGAAGTATCGTACGTTGCAATGTTTCAAAACGGAGATATCAAACAAGCCAGAGAATACATTATTAATAATGCTGATTCGGAACAATATGAAAAAGTTTTTAGAAAAATGTATGAAAATTTACATTGGTTTGGTGAGGATGATTTAAAGCAAGGAAGAGCTTTATTGGCAATTAGGAATGGATTGGTCAATCACGCATTAGTAGTTGATCCTGAAATTAATCTTGCCGCAACTTTGATCGAGTTAGAAACAATAAGAAGTAAAAAGTGAGATCGAGTAAAACAAAATTTTGGCAAAAGCTAAAAGGAACGTATGCTAAACCAATTAACCAAAAAGACGTTGAAAGGTTGATAGCAGGTATACAACAAGAAATAATACTAGACCAGAGAGATATTGAAACCTTAGATGAAATAGAAAAAGGAAAGATTGACTGGACAGGCGAAAGGAAGTTATAGTAAGTTATGGGAAACAAAAAAGGAAGATTTATAATTGGAATACACTCAGAAACACCGGCCGCTGGTGCTAGAACAGAACAAGCCGGCTGGGAGAGACATTTAAACGAAGAAGTTGAGTACACAGATAAATTAAGAAAAAGACATTGGGATGTTGCAACATATATTTTAAATCTCGATACTTTAACATTTGAAAAGAATAGAGTTGATTCATTTACTGTACAAGTATGTTTACAACATTTACAAAAACATTTTCCACAACAATATCCACAATGGATGAAAAAAATTAAAACAGATATCGATGGCTAAAGGTGTATACTACAAAGCAAAAATTACTAAAAATAAATCTGAAGCAGTGCAGTACTGGTACTATACGACTTATAAAGCAATGATAGATGACGTTGAACTATTATATAGTGCAGGTGTTGATGCAATTGAATTAGAGATGATAACAAAAAGCGAGTATGAAAACAATGGATAATAAAATAAACTTAACAGAATCTAACAAAGACTTCGCTGTGTTTTTACCAGCAATTAGTTTTATATACGCAGACTTGCTTTCAAAAAATGAAAAAGAAAAATATGGTGATAGAGTACCTAAAGGATTACCAAATGGATTAGACAGTTTAAAATTCTTATATGAAGACAAGGCAATGTTTAATTACAAGTGGGGTTTGTATTCGGCAGGACACGCCAAGTTAGATATTGAAAAGTCAAAAGTACAAGAAGCATTTGTACAGGACAGACCAAGAGATAAAACAATCATATTAGGTGACTCAGGTGGATTCCAAGTAGCAAAAGGCATCTTAAAGTTTGATTGGGAGAACTTCTTTACTCCTGGACATAAAAATGATGATATAAGAATGAAGATTCTTAGATGGCTAGAGCATACAGCAGACTGGAGTATGTGTTTAGATATTCCAAGTTTCTCTGTTAGCTTGGGCATTGGCGTTAATACTGTGAGAGACTGTATGGCTTACACGGCTTACAACAATGAATGGTTTATTAAGAATAGAGTTCCAGGTGCAACTAAATTTTTAAATGTGATACAAGGCAATGATATACCAAGTGCAGATGAATGGTTTGACACTATGGCACCTTTTAGTGATAAAAAGATATACGGAGATAGAGCATTTGAAGGTTGGGCTATGGGTGGTGAACATATGAGATGGTGGAAACTGATTTTATATAGAATGATTAAAATGAGAGATGGTGGACATTTTGATGGCAAAGATTGGATACACTTCTTAGGTACGTCAGCACTAGAGCCAGCAGTTATGTTGACAGCGATTAAAAGACAACTACAAAAAGTCAATCCAAATCTAGAAGTCAGTTTTGATTCAGCATCAGCATTTGTGTCAGTAGCAAGAGGACTTGTATACACACAAAACGAATTTGATCAGATGAGAAAGAATAGACGTTTTGGATTTACAATGGACAAAGCCAAAGACAATAAAAAGTATGCAGGATCAACGGAACCTTACAATAAGATAAGACCAGGAGAATATGATCTAGATATTAACAATACACCAGTAATGAATTGCTATACTGAAGGTGATATCTGTTGCAGAGGAGTTGATTACGAAAGTAAGACTAGCTGGGACAGTTTAAGTTATGTATTGCTTATGGCACATAACGTATATCAACATATCGAAGCAGTACAAGAAGCTAATCGTAGAACAGATAATAAAGACGTAAAGAGTATTCCAGAGAACGTTTTAGAATTTGTTGATTTAACCGAAAGAGTATTTGCTAGTGAAAATCCAATGGACTTAATTGAAAAAAACAGTTCATTGCTTAACAGATTAAGTAAAGCTAAATTTACAGGTGCACCAAGAACAACCACATTTGATTCTATTGTAGAAGAAGTGCCAGCACTAGTACAAAAAGAAAAAAAAGTAGTACAAGAAACTGCATCTAATTTTGCTAATTTGTTTGATTAGACACAACTATTATTATTAATAAATAGTAATATGAAACTAATCGAACTAGATGATCCTAACAATATAGCCACACCTGAACAATACAAAGAGCTAGGTGCAAAGCTACAAGCTAAAGGTTTTCAATTCAATAAAAGCTTCTTTGGCAACAAAGAGCCAGGTAGACCTCTCAATATTAGAGCTACAGAGAGATCCAAAGACGAATTACAAACAGCATTAAGACAAGTTAATCCAGCTATTATACTTCAACCAGCAGATACAAAAATTACAGGATCCACTCGTGTAGATGGACAGATGTTTGAATTAAATGGAGTCAAATATTATATTGGTGTTGGTATGTCTTTTGGTGATGAAGGATCTAAGATTACGATATTTGGCAGAAAAGCATTAACTCCTACTGTACTAGGTTTGCAATCGACTTATATAAATCTATCATCATTAGCAGAAGATGTGAAATCTACAATACAACAAAAATTTAAATCACCGATTAGTGATTTGTTATTACACATATTAGGCAATGCAAGGAACAAGAAATCACAAATACCGTTAACACCGGAATTAGCAAAAATAATGAACCAACAAAATGTTTTTCAATCAGTTAATCAAGATTTCGGAGAAGTGTTGGGTGCATTTGTACTAGGTAAAGAAAACGACAAGGTAGAATTTCCATCTGGTAATGAAGCATTAATTGATTTAAGATTACCAGGACAAGAGATCGCAATTAAGTCATTGTCTGGGTCAGCAAACGCCTTTACAAAAGTAAAAGATTTATTTGACAAGTATGAAGAAACACTAGACGTAAATGATTCAAAGAAGTTGGCCAAGTTTTCAGTGATAAAAGGTTTTACTGACAAAAGTAAAAGTGTTATTGACAGTATAATAATTGGTAGTTACGAAGCTAAAACACCCGAGATGGCAAAGTTGATGGCAATGACAGGCGCAAACAGAATAACAACACAACAAGAGCTGATCACAGCAATGGAAAGTTTATTGCTAGATACTAACACTGGAAAAACTGCATCGTATGAAAAATTCTTGTCAATAAGAAAACAGATAGGTTCCGCATCTGGAAAAGAATGGGGTAAACCACGAGAGTCTTCATCGTCAACCGGAGAGAAAGCATACAGACAAGAGCCAATATTATATGCGTCAAAGAATATAGTATATACGTTAGGTAAAGGTTTAGAACATATGGTACTCAATGGAGTAGATAAAGAATCATACAGTTCAATAATCAACGATGTGATGAAACAAGTTAATATTAACGTTGGACAAGTATCTGTAAACAAACAAGGAATAGTTGATATTGAACTTACAGCATTCAAAGATAAGAACTTTAAATTCGATTATCACGCATATACTACTAAACCTGGAAATAATAGACCAGGCTTCGCTATAGCAAGATAAACCATAAATAACCATAATGAATTATCAAACAAAACTAGCTTCTGTGATTTGGATCATAGTAATGATATCGGCACTATTATTCGTAATTGGTTGTGTAAATAAAAAACCTACAATCAAAACTGAAGAGCCTACTTCATCAATTGGCAGAATGGGATCTATAGCAGAGGTACTTGGTTGTATGTTTGCACCTCAGAACTGTGAGAAAACATCTACACAAGACCAACATAAAGATGCTGATCAAAAAATTATAAAACAAGCAGAAGAAAAAGAGTGGAATGATTTAGATAAGGACATTCCGGAATCTAAGTAAATATGGATTTCACAGGATTCATTGAAGCCTATCTAGTTAAAAACGACAAAGTATCATACAAGTATTGGAAGAACATCAACGAGAAACAATCTTGGAAAATATTCCAACAATTATCCAAACAAGACTACAGTGTTATTGTAATTAATGACATCACAGAGCAAGAGTATCTACAAAAAAACGAATAAAAACGGTAGACAAAAATTTATAATCTGTTATTATTAATCATAGTTAATAAAAATAGGTGTAAAAATGAAATTCAACGATATAAAATTTGACAACTATCTTGACGGTGTAGCAACGAGAATTAACTTTGGCCATTTAAATTTAAGTGTGGTCAAGCATTCTAGTTCGTATGGTGGACAAAAAGGACTATATGAAATCGGAGTGTTTGATGATGACAATACGCATATGGTCGAGCTTCCTGGCATAACCCAAAATGGAGACACAGTAAAAGGTTTCTTAAATGAAAGCGATGTTGAAGCCATCATTAAAAAAATGGTGACTGCGACAGGCACTAATCCGATACAAATTGAAAGTACATAGAATGTATCAACCAGTTTGCATTAATATTGGCTGTGATAATCCAGTTACATATTCAGCCACTTATAAGAACGGATCTAAACGATGGAGACCGGTGTGTAATCAGTGTCATAGAGCGTCATACGGTGCTCAACAACTGGCAGAAGGAGTACAAGCTACCAAGAAACAGTACTGTGAAAACATCGACAGTAGACTGGGTTACAAGTGTACTACAACCATACCTTATCCTGGTGCATTAGAGATAGATCATATGGACGGAGATCGTGAAAACAATGTGGTTTCAAATGTACAGACTCTGTGTAAGGTTTGCCATTCATATAAAGGACACATCAACAATGATTTTAAAAAAGATAGACAAAAGCGAAAAGAGATGTTAGTATAAAACAATGAGAAAATTATATTATATGGGCTTAGAGCCTTACGAAGGCAGATACACTTTACAACTTCAAGACTGGAGTGAAAGAGTATATAAACAAAGAGGAATAGATTTTAAAGTTGTTCCAGGACAAACCATTGATAATACAAAATCAATCAGTGTAGGACAGGTGCTAGATGCACACGGAAGATCATACTTTGGTATGAGTCAATTTATGAATTTAGTACAAATGATGCGTAATGGTGATGTTACATCAGAAGACGCAATCTTCTTCGAAGATATGTTCCAACCAGGTATGGAGTCATTACCTTACATATTACACCAAGTTGAAGAAAAACATAGACCTAAAATATATTTGAGATGTTTAGCACAGGCTATTGATCCAGATGATTTTGTACACGTATGGGGTATGGGAAAATGGATGAGTTTGTATGAACAGTTATGCAATGAAATACCAAATGTGAATATATTAGCAACTAATGAAGAAATGGTTGCACATATGAGAATAGCAAATTGGAAAGCACCTATATATAATATTTCAGGTTTGAGCTTTGGTAAGCAAGAAGTGTTAGAAAGAGTAAACAACAATATAACACCTTGGGATCAAAGACAAGATAGAATTATATTTGCGGCCAGATGGGACCAAGAAAAACAGCCTGGTTTCTTTATGGACATTATTGAAGAAGTAAAGGCAACTGATTGGGGCAAGGATTATGAATTTGCTTTATGCATTGGAGGACCTTTAAGGTCTAATGCACAGAAGTATGTTGATAGAGCGTTAGAATTAGAAAAGCAAGGTAAGTTTAAAATTTATAAAGACTTACAGAAGAATCAGTATTATGATTTGTTGAACAAATCAAAATTATTATTTAATTGTGCTTTGCAAGATTGGGTAAGCAACACAGTAAGTGAAGGAGATACATTAGGTTGTAATGTATTGTACCCAGCATATAGAAGTTTTCCAGAAACATTTGCGAATGATCCTGATAGGCTTTATATTCCTTGGTCGAAACAAGACGCAATTAATAAAATGAAAAAACTAATTGATCAACCTCATACTAATATGGGCAAGATATCAGATTGGACTAACGGAACAATAGATAGAATGCTTGATATTATGCAAGGCAAAGGAGAACAGTGGTTGAGATCAGGAAGGGATTATAGAGATTATGCTTCAGAGCCAAAATACTAAAGTTCTTATAACCGGTGCTACAGGTTATGTAGGATCACACGTCACAAAACTGTTAAGCCAACAAGGTTACAAAACTATTGTGGTAGACAGAAATGTTAACACTAGAATTTATACTGTAGAACAATTGACTGATACTGTATTTTATGAAATGTCGTATGGTGATGCAGAAAAAATGCAAACTGTTTTTGAAACTGAACAACCAGATGTAGTAATACATTTAGCGGCCAACAGTTTAGTAGGACCGAGTGTTACAGATCCACACAAATATTATACAAACAATGTTAGTGGTACTATTTCGTTGTTAGGATTGTGCGTGAAACACAATGTCAAGAAATTTATATTTGCTTCAACTAGTTCTGTTTATGGAAATGGACATATGCCACCTATAAAAGAAGATGTTGAAAAGAGACCATTGTCAAGTTATGGAAGATCAAAATGGATAGTAGAGCAATTATTACAAGATTATAACACAGCATATGGATTGAATAGTGTATCGTTGAGATACTTTAATGTTTGCGGAGCAGATCCTCAACACAAACTTGGTGAAGTTAAAAATGCACCAACACATTTGATTCCAAGTGTTATGGATACTGCAATTGGCAGAAGACCAGTGTTTAAAATATTTGGCACAGACTACAACACAGTTGACGGAACAGCCGTTAGAGATTACACTCACGTATGGGATATAGCAAGAGCACACAGTTTGGCAATAGATTATCTAAATACAAAACAAGGTGCATTTGCATTTAATATTGGTGCATCAGGTGGACATAGTGTAAGACAGGTAGTAGATGCAATGAGTAGAACTTTGAATAAAAAAATTCCAGTAGAAGAACACGATCCTAGGGAAGGTGACCCAGAGTGTGTGATTGCTGACGTAAGCCTAGCAGAAAAAGAAATGGGTTGGAAAGCAGAAAAATCAGACATTGACACAATATGCCAGGATACTGTACAATGGTTTGATACAGACATCTACAAAAAGATTGACATTAAGAAGGTAGTTCAATAGTGAGAATTAAATTAACAAAAAGGCAACCCTCTGCCTTAACATCGGGAGACAAAAATGAGTATCAAAGACACAATTAAACAAAGACTAGAAGAAAACAAAGTTAGATATTGGGCTAACGACAACATTGCAGATTACATCGAAGAAGGTGAGAAGCAACAATTAATTGATGAGGCAGTACCTGCCTTTGAAAGTGTATTAGATAGTTTACTAATTGACAGAAACACAGACCCTAACAGTATTGATACTGCAAGGCGAATGGCTAAGATGTATATCAATGAAATTATGAGCGGTCGTTATCACAAGATGCCCAACCCTAGTGCCTTTCCAAATTACATTGAAGGTGGCTATGAAGGTATGTTGGTTGTACGTAGTGAGCTTAAAAGTGTTTGTTCACATCACCATCAACCAGTGTCGGGTGTGGCATATATTGGTATTATTGCAGGTCCTAAACTATTAGGCTTGAGCAAGTATACAAGAATTGCACAATGGTGTGCTACAAGAGGTACATTGCAAGAAGATCTTAACGGAATGATTGCAAACGCAATACAAAAAGAAACAGGAAGTGATGATGTTGGTGTTTATGTTCAAGCAACACACGGTTGTTGTGAAAACAGAGGTATTAAAGCACACAGTAGTTTAACACAAACTACAGTATTACGTGGAGCATTTAAAAGTGATCCAGCAACTAAAAAAGAATTTATGGACAACATTAAATTACAACAAGAGTTCGCTCCGAGATAATGAAAGGAAGAAAGTAGTCATATGAAAGAAGGCGTGGTTATACCAAAAGTAACTTTTAAAATTAGAGAAGGTGATCAAAAACCTTCTGATAAATCAATGGGCGGATGTCCGATCGGTGGAACGTGGAAAGATGTTACAACTGATGATTATTTCAAAGGCAAGAGAGTTGTAGTTTTTAGTCTACCAGGTGCATTCACTCCAACCTGTAGTTCGCAACAATTACCAGGATTTGAAGAAAACTATCAAAAGATCAAATCTATGAATGTTGATGAAGTATATTGTATGAGCGTGAATGATTCATTTGTAATGAATGCTTGGGCAGATGTAATGGAAATTAACAATGTCAAAGTAATTCCAGATGGATCAGGAAACTTTACAAGATTTATGGGTATGCTGATTGGAAAAAATCATTTAGGATTTGGACTGAGAAGCTGGAGATATATGTGTGTAATTAATGATGGAGTTATTGAGAAATGGTGGCAAGAACCAGGAATCAATAATGACGGATCTGATTACGATCCATATGGAGAAACAACACCTGAAAATATGGTACATTATTTAGAGGGAAAATAAAATGAGAATCAAACCTGATGTCAAACTAGACTACAAAGATGTACTACTAGAACCCAAGCGATCTCAATTAACATCGAGAAAAGATGTTGATATGGAAAGAGAGTTTACTTTTTTACATTCTAAGAAAACATTCAATGGTGTACCTATTATGGCCGCTAATATGGACGGAGTAGGAACTTTTGAAATGGCAAAAGAAATGCAAAAGTATAGAATGATCACAGTGATGAGGAAACACTACACACCTGATGATTGGGATAATGCAGTCGGTGACGGTGTGAAATTAAAGTATGTTTCTGTGTGTACAGGTACAGGTAGAATATGGAGTGATGAAGCACAAGATTATACTATAATGAAACAAGTATTAGAAAACTATCCTGACATTAACTTTATCACAATTGATGTTGCTAATGGTTATCATCAAAATTTTATAGATTTTGTCAAGAAAGTAAGAGATGAATATCCAGATAAAACTATTATTGCTGGTAATGTTATTACTGCTGGAGCAGTTGAAGAACTAATTCTTTCAGGTGCTGACATTGTTAAATGCGGTATTGGACCAGGATCAGTATGCACAACAAGATTGATGACTGGAGTGGGTGTACCTCAGTTCAGTGGAATACTTGAATGTGCCGATGCGGCACACGGTGTAGGTGGACAAGTTATCGCAGATGGCGGTTGTGTTTATCCAGGTGATGTTGCAAAAGCATTTGCGGCTGGTTCTGACTTTGTGATGCTAGGAGGTATGTTAGCAGGACACGATGAATCAGGTGGTAAAGTAGTTGATGGCAAACTTCAGTTTTATGGAATGAGTAGTGATGCCGCAATGGCAACACACGGTGCGAGAAAAGATGGTTACCGAGGAGCAGAAGGCAAAGTAGTATCGTTGCCACACAAAGGACCTGTTGAAGGAACTTTGACAGAGATACTAGGAGGAGTGCGTAGTGCGTGTACTTACATTGGTGCTAAAAGAATTAAAGATATGCCAAAGTGTGCAACATTTGTACAAGTCAATAAACAAGTAAACGAAGTCTTTAACAGATACGAGTAATTATATGAGTGTGAAAAAACAATATGTTAACCACGCAACAGTGGCCGCCTATCTAGGAGTCATTGTAGAAAAAATGAACAAGGACCATTTTAATCCAGATGTGGTTATTGGATTAAGCAGAGGTGGACTAGTTCCTGGAGTGATGTTGAGTCATTTCTTAGACAAACCATTTATACCTTTCCAAACTGCGTTGAGAGATCATCCTACTTGGGAAATTAATAAAAAAGAATTATCAAACATTGAAAATGCGATAGTGATTGATGACATATGTGATACAGGAGAAACTTTTAAAAAGTTAAAGTCTGAGATAAACAATGAGTTTTCTGGACTTGATTTAAGATTTGCTTGTCTACACTATAATCAACCTTGCAAATTTCCTATAGATTGGTATGGTACTTTTATTGATAAAGTTAAACAAGATGAATGGGTAGTATATCCTTGGGAGGATTGGCACAAAAGAGATGCTGTTGAGAACACCATCGTAAACAATATTATGAATGGAATCAGCAATGTCAGAACATAGCAAATGGCCTTGGGAAGTTTATCAAGAAGAAACTAAAGACTATAACAAATACCCTGACAATTATAAAGATGCAGTATGGTGGTTGAATTCAAAACCTATCAAAGATGAACCACAATATTCTGTGTTTATGGACAAATATCCAGCTGTCAAAGGACATAGGCTTTACATACCTAAAACCGATAATGCACCTGGAATGATTGGATTATGTTTTCAAGAAGCATATAGAGATGGAATGGAAATGGTTAATTCCGGAGAGATAGATGGGTTCAATCTTGCATTGAATAAAAACGCCTGTTCAGGACAGAGTATATTCTGGCCACACGTACATTTTTTACCAAGACACGATGGTGATGTAAAAGGTAGAAATGCAGGGATCAGGAATGCAGTGGCAGAGATAGATCCGTACAATCCGGAAAATAAGTAGATTCCATATTGACAAATAACCTAAATAGTATATAATAAGAATATGGTTGGAGTGATGGAAGAAAAGAAGTATTACTACAGTGAAATATTTCACAGTATTCAAGGTGAAGGACACTATACTGGTGTGCCTACTGCTTGGATAAGATTCTTTTTGTGTAATTTACAATGCAATGGATTTGGACAGATAGATCCTACTAATCCAGATACATATGAATTACCTTTCGAAGATTTTGATGTTAATAGTGTAGAACGTGTAGAAGACTTACCCGTTTGGGACAAAGGTTGTGACAGCAGTTACACTTGGGCAAAAAAGTTTAAACAGTTAATGGGACAAGAAACTCCTAGTACACTTGCAAACAAGATAATAGATATTATTAGAACAGACTCAAATCCAGATGGATTGTTTTTACATCCTGTTACAAATCAGAGACAGCATTTATGTATCACAGGTGGTGAGCCTTTGATGATTACAGGACAAAGAGCAACGATCGGTATATATGAAGAACTTGAAAGACAAGGTAACTTGCCGGAAAGTATGACATTTGAAACAAATGGCACACAAAAATTAAGGCCAGAGTTCTGTGATTGGGTGAAAAGAATAGATACTGAAATATTCTTTAGTTGTAGTCCTAAACTGTTTACAGTATCAGGTGAGAAGCCAGAGAAAGCAATCAAACCAGAGATAGTTGCAGAGTACAGAAAACTTTCTAGCAAAGGACAGCTAAAATTTGTAGTTGGTGACAGTGATGCACAATGGAACGAAATGGAATCTGTGATCAAGCAGTTTAAAGAAGCAGGTGTCGACTGGCCAATATGGGTTATGCCAACAGGTGCTAGAGAAGAAGAACAGACAGCAACAGCAGGTGCAGTGGCGGAAAGAGCATTCAAGAGAGGATACAACGTGGCGGCAAGAGTACACGTATATCTTTTTGGTAATGCGATAGGTACATAATGAAAAAATACTATTTTTGGGTAACTTTGAAGAACAAAGCACCTATGAAAGTTGCCGAAGAAGGAAGAACAGCCAGCGAAGCAAAACAGATAGTTGAGAGTAGATTTCCGGGTGCAAAAGTGATGTTTGCGGAGGGATTTTAATGTTACTTGACAAATACGTAGAATACGTATATAATAAAGGAATAAACACGAAGGATATATGATATGAACAATATAAAAATGCCTTTCATTTTTACAAAAAAGTATTGGACAGAGAAAGGTAAAGAAAAGCTCATTGCTGAAGCTAATCACAAGTTGGCAGGCGAAGACTTGGAAAGAAAACTTATAGATATTGAAGTAGATAATAAAGTTGAAAAACAAATAAAACTACTTGAAGTTGACCGTAAGTATGGAAAACTTAATGATCTTGAGTTTGAAAAACAATCAGCAACAGTTAAAGATGAACCGTACGTTGGTGTTGTTAAAACACACTTTGATCCAAGCAAACCCAAGAATGGATTCTTTGAATTAGACTGGAACGAAAAGTTTATAGAGAATTTGAATAGCAGTGGGTATCACGGAGAAAAAGATGAAGACACTGTCAACAAATGGTTTAATGATTTATGCAAAAACATTATGCTTGAAGACATAGACCAAGACGTAATTGATGAGATCAAAGGTAGTGTAGCTGAAAGCAAAAAAGACCTAGGAGATGGGAAAGTTGAGTATAGTTAATTTTTTTAAAGATCGTAAAAGAACAATTTATGACAGAGATGGAGGAGATCCATATCTAGTCAGATACTATCTTTTTTTAAAAGATAGAAAAGATTTTCCGTTCAACATAACATTGCATAAGGTTCTAGAAAGTGACGAGCCTGTGCTTCACGATCATCCTTGGAATTGGGGTGCTCTTATAATCAAAGGTGGATATTGGGAACATACTTCAGATGGTAAGTTTTGGAGAGGTCCTGGTAATATTAGATTTAGAAAAGCAAAAGATCTTCATTGGTTGGAACTTGCTAAAGATAAAGATGGTAATGAAATTCCTTGTTGGAGTTTATTTTTTATGGGCAAGAAGAAACAAGATTGGGGATTTGTCAAAAATGGACAATGGATTCAAAATGAATTATACTTACAACAAACAGATCCGAGGCATAATCAAGAATGACTTATATATTAGTTGATACTCAAAATATGTTTTTTAGAGCAAGACACGTTGCCGGCCGAGCAAGTAGCCTTGATGAAAAGATAGGTTTAGCATTTCATATTATGTTTAATTCTGTTAAGAAAGCTCATAATATGTTTGATGGTGGACACGTGGTATTTTGTATGGAAGGCAGAAGCTGGCGTAAAGATGTGTACGAACCATATAAAAAGAATCGTAAAGTAGTTTTAGATAAAAGATCAGCTAAAGATAAAGAAGAAGATGAATTTTGGTGGGAAGCATTTGATGACTTTTTAAAGTTCGTCAAAGATCAATCGAACTGTAGTGCTGTACGTAGTCCGAACGCAGAAGCAGATGATGTGATTGCGTTATGGATTGAAGCACACAAAAACGATAAGAATATAATTGTAAGTACTGACAGTGACTTTTATCAATGTATTAATCCTAATGTCAGTTTATATAATGGTGTGACTAATCAGATTGTTACTGTAAATGGTTTCTACGATGAGAAGGACAGACCAATAATAGATAACAAAACTAAAATGCCAAAGACAGCACCTGAACCACAATGGTTATTGTTTGAAAAATGCATTAGAGGAGATAGTTCAGATAACGTATTCAGTGCTTTTCCTAAAACAAGAGTTACAAAAATAAGAGAAGCATTCAATGATAGAGACAATCAAGGATTTGTCTGGAATAATTTTATGTTAAACCGTTGGACAGATCACGAGGGCAATGAACAACGTGTTAAAGATTGCTATGAAAGAAACAAAAAATTGATTGATCTAACTCAACAACCAGAAAATATAAGAGCTGAAGTGTTTGGCAAAATTGCAGAAGCACAGAATAGAAAAAAAATTGACCAAGTTGGTGTAAGGTTTATGAAGTTTTGTAATAGATACAACTTAACTAGGTTAGCAGAGAACCCAACAGATCACGCAAAGTATCTAAACCAGGCATATTAAATGAAATACGCAAAACCAGTAATCAATAATAAATTTTGGATAGTCAAAGACGAGAACATCAATATAGCAACAGTAGAAAAACGAGATGACAGCTATGTTGTTATTGAAAATAACGTAAAGGTTGTGTTTGCATCTGAAAAAGAAGTTGATGAACATTTCAAAGAAAGCATCTTTAAAAATACACCAAAGGATATCATAGTTTCAAATAAAAAGCACGACATTGACGGTTATCCAACAAAAACAAAACCTTTTAATGTCGAATGGTTTGATAGTATTCCAACTTACACTAAAATTGAAAAATCTAAAGACAGATATTGTGCAGGTTTCTATGGTGTAAGATTTGAAGGAGGAACGTTTTTAGGAAATAACCCAAAGCTATTAACTATTACTGAGAAGTGCATAGATTTCGTAGGACCTTTTAAAACTGAGATGGAAGCAAACATAAATATTAGTACAAAAAAGAAACAAGTCAAACAAGGTATATTATAATTTATGTCATATCCAAACATAGAGTATTTTAGTAAAATACTTAAAAATACAAAAAATTTAAGACAAGCAGAATTAAGAATGACAACAGATCAAGCTGTTTTATTGTTAAGCGAAATAACAGAAATTTTATCAAAAAACGAATCACAAGAACCTGCAAGAAATAATACTTCTGAAGTTACTGATTTCGACGCAGGAGGCTTTAGGTAATGAGTATGATATATAGATACGCAGTCGCAGTATTGATTCTTATGTCGTTGTCTTGCACATCTGTTGCAGATCATTATACAATAACCAACAATGAGAAATGGGAATCCATTGATACTTCACTAGTTTTAATTTCAAATGAAACTAATATGAAGAAGAGATTAAAAAAAAAGTTTGACAAGAAAAAACCTTTTGAGAAATTCAAGAATCCCGAAACACCTGAAGCAGTACCAGATCAAAATCAATTTGGAATGGGTACGGGATTTTTTATAGCTGAAAACTTAATTGTTACAAATTATCACGTTGTAGAAAATTCAAAAGAACTGAAAGTATATGTATACAATTATCCTTTTGCTATAGAAGATGTAGAGTTGGTTGGATATAGTAAAGAAGTAGATATTGCTGTCTTGAGGATTAAAGGCATACCTCACAGTGAACCACCAACTATACTAAAGTGGGCAGAAGAAAAACCATACACAGGTGATACGGTATATGCCTATGGGCACGGATTAGGACAGTTTTGGTCTTTGACCAAAGGAATTATCAGTACAACATATCGAGGAAGTTTTGCTGGAGGAAAAAATAGTAAGATTGTACCTTCCGTATATGTACATTACTATCAGACAGATGCAGTTATTAACCAAGGAAACTCTGGAGGTCCTTTGTTAGATGACCACGGACACGTTGTGGGAGTTAATACTTTAATCATAAGCCCAAGCGGATACTACATCGGTTATGGATATGCTATACCAAATATTCTTGCAAGACGAGTTGTGAATGATATTATAGAAAATGGAAATTTTGAGAAACCTTATATTGGTATAACAATGCAAGTAATTGAAGACAAAGATCTATATGCAAAAGTGGTAGACCTAGGATATGACAGTGTCATATTCATAGAAAGTTTAACCCCAGGCGGATCAGCTCAAGTAGGAGGACTTCTTTCCGGAGATGTAATCTTAGAATTTGATGGAGAAGTGATTGTGGGGACACCAGACGTTATTGAAATTTTATGGGAGAAGTACCCAGATGATGAAGTGGATGTATTGGTACTCAGAAATGGTGAAATAATCTCAAAAAAAATAAAACTACAAAGAAAAAAGGATTAATATGACAGTTAAAGTTTACACAAAGAATGCTTGTGGCTATTGCAATATGGCTAAAAACCTATTAAAAAGTAAAGACATAACATTTGAAGAAGTCAACATAGAAGATCATCCAGAAGCACGTGAATTCGTAATAAATGAAGGGCATAGAACTATGCCACAAATTTACATCAACGAAAAGAGTATTGGTGGGTTTGATCAGTTAAAAAATTACGATCTATCCAATATACAATAAACGTATATAACATTAATAGTATAAATACTAGTATGATAGACGCAAACAGCACAGTCAACAACCATTACAAAGTACATAAGAGTGCATCACTACTTGACATTCTTATAGAGTTTGATCAATTCTTAGACGATTTAAACGTATATTCATATAAAAATTGGTTCGATGGTGAAGTAGTTGACGGACCACACCTTTCAAGATACTGGTGTGAGATCAGTTTAATGTATCCATATGACAAAATGCCTGATCCAGCCGGCGGTGAAAGACTGCTATCTAGAGATTGCAAAGTGTCTTATAAAGAAGATCACTATATGGAAGCAAGACGAGTAGAATCCCCAGATGATTACGAAAACGGAACCCGTAAACCAAAGACGGACAAGATTCCAGTCTGGGTAGTAACAATTAAAGTACCTAAGAAGTATGTTCTAATTTACGATCGTACAGACGCAGATGAAGAAGAACTACAAAAAGGTTATCAACAAGGATTAGACGATGAGACTAGACAAACTGGAAACGCCGGCGAAGACAACATCTAATTTATCAGAAGGTTTGAGAGAATCTGATTTGGTGGATCTTGTATCCCCTGTGGTATCGATTGACGCATTTGAACCTAAAAGTGGTAAAGGTAAAAATGTAGTTGTAGTTGCATTCAGAGTTTCAGATGAAGAGCCTGCACAGGATCTTGCAAGTTTTATTGAAAAAGGCGTACACGATCTGTTAGACACAGAAGTGTCACCAACAGTAGATGAAGATGGTATGTACTTGGTATTTGTTGAAATCAAAAGAGATGAAAATTTAATGAATACAGTAGTTGGTGTTATAAAAGATATAGACAAGTTAGTTAACATTGATACGTGGGAGTTTGAATTTCACAACAGTGGAACTGTTACTATATCAAAAGGAGACCTATAATGATTATAGATAAATTAAGAAAATTTGATTCACTGGAAGGCATAGGTATTGTACTTTTTTGTCTTTTAGTTATTGTGTTTGGTCCTATTGCTAAACTTTTAGCATATGGTGGATTAGCATATGGATTATATAAAACTTACAAAGCAATAAGAGATTAAATTATGTGGGAATACATTACATCAATGATAGGTGAAATGGCGACCAATAGATTATGGATATGGACTGCATTGATAGGTTCATTATTTGGACTAGCATTTTCAACTTATTTTAAAAGTACAAGAATTGGACTTTGGTTGTATGCTAAATTTGATGCAACAATAGATTTTCTAGTCAAACGTTGGGGTTGGACTTGGTTCCAGCAACAACCATCACGATTAGATATGATCGAACAAAGACTAGACAAACTAGAAAAGAAATAATAATGTCAAAGCTACTAGGAAAGAATCAGGTTAAAGGACCACCAAAGGTCAGGCCTGTTGAAAATTTAAAAAAGATTGCTACCACAGTAGATAAGTTTGATCAAGAGACGTGCATAAGACTTGCTGGAATATCAGCCGCGGCTTACAAAAGTGAAAAAGTGATTGTACACGATCTAAGAGCATTAGATATGGGATTTCACAATTACGAATTGATATCAAACGATAATGCACAGGCTTACATCATTTGGAATGACAAAGAACTTGTCGTTGCTTGGAGAGGTACAGAACCAACTGAATACCAAGATGTACTTGCTGATTTGAAATTTAAAAAAGTATCTGGTATGGAAGGTATGGTGCATAGAGGATTCAAAGGGTATGTTGACAAAGTGTATGACGCTGTACTTAAAAGAGTGATCGAAATAACTAAAAACAAATGGTATAAGATTTACGTGACTGGTCACAGCCTAGGAGGTGCTTCAGCACTTATTTGTACAAATAGATTCGAAGAAGAAAATTTTGTTGTTAAGGCTTGTTATACATATGGATCGCCTAGACCAGGTGGTTGGAAGTATTCAAGATCATTTAAAACAAATGTTTTCCGAGTAAGAAATAACAATGATCTAGTAACTAAAGTCCCACCAACTTGGTTTGGATATAAACACGTCGGCGAACTTTGTTATATAGATAGACACGGTACTTTAAGAACTGGTAATGTAAAATGGTATGTAATTGTTCGTAATTGGATCAAAGGACAACTTGAAAGAATTGGTGACGGATTAAGAGATCATTCAATTGGAGAATACTATAAGCACTTAAAAACTGCAAAGAGGATTGATAAAAGATAATGTTTGGTTATATTAAATTAATATTTTCAGTTTTAATTATTTCTGCAATAGCAGGTGCAGGAATGTATGTAATGAAATTAAGATCTGACAATGCTATTTTAAAGGCTAACCAAGTCGAACTAGAACGTTCAGTAGAATCTCAAAAGAAAACATTAGCTAAACAGAAAAAAGACTTTGAGGATATACTTGAATCCAATAAACAATTAAACAAATTAATCAACACTCTTAAAAAAGATATGGATGCCTTAGATAAAAGATTCAATAAAGGAAAGAGAGATGTTGGAAAGATTGCAGTTGAAAAACCCAAAGCTATCGAAAGAATTATAAACAAAGGTGCCGATAACGCCGCGAGATGTGTTGAGCTGGCTTCAGGTGCTCAACGTACAGAACAAGAATTAAAAGCAACAAAGAAATCGGAGATAAACCCGGAATGTCCATCATTGGCAAATCCGAGTTATGTACCATATGAATAGAATTATATTAATCGTAATAACAGCAATACTGCTAACAGGTTGTAGTATAGGTGGAGAAAAGAAAATTAAGATATTTTCTATAGAAGAACCAAGAGCAAAATTAGATTATCCTATGCCTGATGCTTTAATATTAGACAAAGTAAGATGGATAGTTATTACATCTGATAACGCAGAAGAAGTGTTTGCTAAACTGGAAAAAGAGGGAATTGATCCTGTAATTTTCGGATTAACTGACAAAGATTACGAGATACTATCTAAGAACTTTGCTCAAATCAGAGCCAAGCTACAAGAAACTAACAACCTACTAGAACAGTATAAAAAATATTACGAATCTGAAGAAAAAATCAAGTAATACACTTGACTATTTTTAAATCTGTGTTATTATAATACTATGCAAGATCCATATAAAACTCTTGGTGTAGCCAAAAATGCTGATGCCGGAAGAATTAAAAAAGCCTTCTTTAACTTGGCTAAAGAGCATCACCCTGACAAAGGTGGAAATTCAGAAAAGTTTAAACAGATCAACGAAGCATACGATATATTAAAAGATCCACAGAAGAAACAAAATTATGATCTAGGTGGGTACACAGATAGTTCATATAGAGGACAACGTCCAGGTGCGGGAGCTTTTAGTTTCTCATTTGGTGGTAGCAATGGTCATAGTGGTATTGATGGATTTGATGATGTTATCAGGGACTTCTTTCATTCTGGTCCTAGTAGACAGATGCATAGACAAACTATGCGTAACAAAGATGTCAAGATAACTGTACAGTGTACTTTAGAAGATATATATTTTCAAAACGAAAAAGAACTAAATGTAACAACACCAAATGGACAGAACAAAAATGTTAAACTTACAATACCAGTTGATGCGGACAATGGTACTATTATTAGATTCAAAGGATTAGGAGACAGTTCATATAGAGAGCTAGAACCTGGCAACTTACTTGTACATATCAAGATACAAGAAAATAAAACTTATACTAGAAATAATTTTGATCTCTTTCAAGACTATAAAGTTAATATCTTAGACATAATTACAGGTTGTAACTTACAAATAGATCACATTAGCAAAACTAAAATCAAGTCGTCTATAAGTGAAGGCTCACAACCAAATCACACAATGAGATTCAAGGGCAAAGGAATGCCTAAGAGAGATGGAACATTCGGAGATCTTTATATACAAATCAAACCATTTACACCTACTACTGTGAATAAAAAGATAATTAAGTTTATAAGGGATAACAATGATGCATAATTTAAAACTGGTAGAAAAGACTGACACAGTACTGAGAACACCGGCACAGCCTGTATTGGAAAATGAGTTAAATTTAATTGAAGAATATACTCGTGATATGAGCAAAATTATGTTACAATCTAAAGGTATAGGACTTGCGGCACCACAGGTAGGAATAGCAAAAACTTTCTTTATTTACGGTCCAGAAGATAATATACAAACAGTTATCAATCCTGAAGTAACAGCAATAGATGGAGAGATGATACCAATGGTTGAAGGCTGTTTAAGTTTACCGGGAGAACACTACAACGTGCTTCGTCCAGACAAATCAACATTAAGTTATTATGATATTAATTGGAAGAAACATACTGAATCATTTACAGGCTTTATGTCAAGAGTGGTCCAGCACGAAACAGATCATTTAAATGGTATTATGATAGATAAGAAAGGTATTAAAACGGAAATATAAATGGCGGCTGATAGAATAGAATTGATACTAGATCGTGCAATGGATTTTGCAACTGAAAGAAGTCACGAGTATGTAACTTTAGAACATTTACTATTAAGTGTTTTACAAGAACCTCCAGTTCATAAGATCATTGAAAAGTTAAAAGTTAATATAGATGATATTAGCTCAGAATTGGTTACCTATATTGACAACGAAATGGGATCTATTGTAAGAGATAAAACACAACCTCGTAAAACACAATCCTTGGAAAGAGTTTTCAATAGAGCAGTAACCCAAGTGATCTTTAGTGGACGTAAAACATTATTACCTCGTGATATACTAGTTAGTATTATGAGCGAAAAAGATAGCCACGCCAATTACTTCTTACTCAAACACGGATTGTCTAGACAGAGTCTGGTACAATTTTTGACTAAAGATGCAATTGAACAACATAGAAAAGAATCGTCTCAGATTATGGGTAATCCAGATCAGCAGACAGCATCATCTCAATTTGAAGACTTTTGCCACGATTTAAATGATCAAGCCAAACAAGGAAATATTGATGATATCATTGGTAGAGAAACTGAGATAGATGACATAGCACACGTATTGGCAAGACGTAAAAAGAATAATGTAATGATACTAGGTGAACCGGGTGTAGGTAAAACTGCTATAGCTGAAGGACTTGCGAAAAAGATTATAAAAGGAGATGTTCCTAAACCTTTACTTGAAAAAACAGTTTTCAGTTTAGATCTAGGAGCAATGGTTGCCGGAACTAAATTCAGAGGTGATTTTGAAGAACGAGCTAAAATGGTTTTAGATCATTTGTCTGAAAGAAATGATATTGTTTTGTTCATTGATGAAATACATATGATAACAGGTGCAGGTACGGCCGGAAGTTCAAATATGGATATGGCAAACCTATTAAAACCTTTGTTGGCTAGAGGTAAACTATTATGTATTGGTGCAACTACACCAGAAGAATACAGAGAAAATATTGAAAAAGATAGAGCATTGATGCGTAGGTTCCAAAGATTTGATTTACTTCCACCTAATGTAGCAGACACAAAGAAAATATTAAAAGGACTATCATCAGTATACGAGAAGTTCCACCAAGTCAAGTTTGAACCACACGTATTAGAAAATATTGTTGATCTATGTGAAAAGCATATGCACGGTAAGTTTTTTCCTGACAAAGCAATTGATGTAATGGATGCCGCGGCAGTAAGAACAAAATTAAAAGATGAACCAACAGTTGGTTTACCAATAGTGTTTGATGTTATTAGTAGAATGACAAGGATACCAATTGAAATGATTAACGTTACCAACTCTGACAAATACGCAAGTCTAGAAGGTAATGTCAAACGTAAAGTATTTGGGCAAGATGTAGCTATTGAAAAATTAGTTGATAGTATACTAATTGCTAAAGCAGGATTAAGACAAGCAAACAAACCAATTGGTAGTTTCCTATTTGTAGGACCAACTGGTGTAGGTAAAACTGAAACTTGCAGGCAATTGGCAGATAGTCTAAGTATCAAGTTAGTCAAGTATGATATGTCAGAGTATCAAGAAAGACATTCAGTGTCTAAACTAATTGGTGCTCCTCCTGGGTATGTTGGTTATGCAGAAGGTAATACCGGTAGTGGACAACTTATCAATGATATTGAAGATACTCCTAACTGTGTATTGCTTTTAGACGAAGTAGAGAAAGCGGCACCTGAAGTATTACAAGTATTATTGCAAGTAATGGACGATGGAAGACTATCATCTTCTACAGGGAAGACAGTTGATTTTAGCAAAGTAATTTTAATTATGACATCAAACCTTGGTGCGGCAGATGTAGAAAAGCCACCTTTAGGATTTGGTAAAGAAGATAGAATGGGTGAAGATGAAGATTACATCAAAGGATTCTTCACTCCAGAGTTTAGAAACAGACTTGACGGAACTGTAAAGTTTGTTAAACTAGATAAAAAGAATGTTTTAAAGATTGTTGATAAAGTTACAAAAGAAACAAATGTGATGTTAAAAGAAAAAGGTGTAACACTGAAACTAACAACAACTGCTAAACATTGGGTATTGGATAAAGGATACGATCCAAATATGGGTGCGAGACCTATGCAACGAGTATTTGATCAAGATATTAAAAAACCGTTATCGAAAGAATTATTATTCGGTAAGTTAGTTAATGGAGGAATAGCATTAGTTGATGTTGACAACAATAAAAAGATAGTCATTAATTATGAACCCAAAAATTGAGCCAACAAAGAAAATATATTACCACAATCTAAAATATAAGATTGTGATTAACGATGAGATTAGCACTGATGAATATTATAATCTTATTGGAAGAGATGACATATGGGGAATACGACCGTATGCCTACTGTGCCAAGATATTGAAAAAAAGAGATCAAACACAGATTTATGCTGATAACGAGATAGCATTCAACAACTTAAGAAAGTATTTTGATAGACGTATAGTACATTTAGAAAAACCTATTAATTCATATCACAGTGAACTATTAGAAAAGTACGATATTGATATTAAAAAAACTTTGTACTATAGGAAGTATCGTTACAAAGTTAAATTTGGAAACTTATCTGAAGGAAAAAACAAAGTAATAGATAATATCCAATCAGTAGTAAGAAGCAATCCTGAAAGTTTTATGTGTATGGGATTGCACAATTATTCTTCTATATCTTATAGTTGGATAATGCCAACAGTTTATACCAGAGACAAGCAAAGTCTTATGTTATTAAAATTGTCGGTAGGAGAGCAAAATCAACACATCAACAAAGTAATAACAATAAAGGAAATAACAAATGAAGAAAGAATTGGCGAGTAAATTTATCAAGAGAAAACTAATATCGCTAGATACTGAAGTTAAAGTAACTCATACAGTGCAAGACTTTGGCGGTAACAATATGGAACAAGACGATTTTTATAATATTGTTGAGATCAGAGAAAAAGAGTTTATTGGCACTAGCTGTGTCAATGGTGAGCTACTAGCATTTAAACCAGAAGCAATAAAAATGATTGACGGTATGTCTCCGGAGAGACTAGGCCAAGCATTCAAAATAAAATAGGAGTACAATGAAAACAATAGGAATAATAGGTAACGGTAAGATTGGTCGTTCAGTTGCTAGTCTATTAAGAGCCGAGCAGTTCACAGTTGTAGTTGCTGACTCAATCGATCACGATGAATGTGTAAAGATAGATGCAACAGATAAAAAACAACTAATACAGTTTGCTAGAGACAAAGATGCATTAGTCAGTTGTGGACCATATTTTGTCAACAAAACGATTGCAGAAGTATGTGCTGAACTAAACATAGCATACTTTGATCCAACAGAGGATACAGAAGTTGCAGAGTTTGTTGCCAAACAAACAAACACACAAACAATGATGACCCAATGTGGACTGGCGCCAGGTGCAATTAACATCATAGCATCAAACTTAATTAAAAAGTTTGAAACTGTACACAAAGTAAAAATGAGAGTTGGAGCATTACCTAAGTATACAAGCAACGCAATGGGGTATTACTTGACTTGGAGTACAAGTGGTCTAATTAATGAGTACGTAAACGATTGTGATATCATAAGTGGTGGTAAGCACGTTAAAGCTCAACCGTTGGATGGATTAGAATCTATAATGATTGATGGTAATAGATATGAAGCATTCAATACTTCAGGTGGAGCGGCTTCTATGTGTGAAACGTTTGCTGATAAAGTTCAAACTTTAAGTTATAAGACTATAAGATATCCAGGACATCATTCTAGTATGAAGTTCTTGTTAGATGATTTAAATTTAAAACACAACAAAGAAAAGTTTATTGATTTGTTCGATCAAGAAGTTCCTTATACCACAGAAGACGTTATTGTTATAATGGCTAGTGTAAATGGTGTGTCAAAAGGTAAACTAGTAGAAAAGACTTATCATAAAAAAATATATGGAAATAACGGATTAAGTGCTATTCAATTGTCGACAGCAAGTGGAATGTGTGCTAATATAATGTTATGGGCTTTAGGTGAATTACCTGCAGGCTATGTGAAACAAGAAGATATTCCATATGAAAAATGGATTAACACTAAATTTGGAAAAGTATACGAATAATGAGTTATGTTGACGCTTTCTTAGAACGAGAAAAAGATAGAATAAATGTGGTAGAACGAATTGATGGTAAGAGGTATTATAAAACTTATCCTACTAGATATACATTCTACTATGCAGACCCGGCCGGAAAATACAAAAGTATTTACAATTTGCCCTTATCGAGATTCAGTACCAAATCAAGAAATGAATTTGATAAAGAAAAGAAATCGTTCAGTCATCAAAAACTTTATGAAAGCGATATCAACCCAATCTTTAGATGTTTAGAAGAAAACTATTTAGAATCTAAATCTCCTGAATTGCACGTATGCTTCTTTGATATTGAGGTGGACTTTGATAAAGACAAAGGTTTTGCACCGCCATCGGATCCACATAGTGCCATTACAGCTATCACTATGCACTTAAATTGGCTTCCTGAAGAAAGACAATTAATTACATTATGTTTGGCTCCTAAAGGACTATCACAAGAAGATGCTGATGTAATTGCAGGTAAGTTTGCTAACACTATTGTATGTAAAGATGAAAAAGAATTATTAGACTTGTTCTTAAAGTTTATCGAAGATGCTGATATATTAAGTGGTTGGAACTCAGAAGGTTTTGATATTCCATATACAGTTAATAGAACTATACAAGTATTAGGTAAAAGCGAAACTTCAAGATATTGCTTATGGGATAAGTTTCCTAGAAAAAGACAGTACGTGAAGTTTGGAAGTGAACAAGAAACATATGACTTGATTGGCAGAGTTCATTTAGATTATTTAGAACTGTATAGAAAATATACATATCACGAGATGCACAGTTATAGACTAGATGCAATTGGTGACTATGAAGTAGGTGAAAAGAAAGTTCCATATGAAGGAACATTGGATTCTTTATACAATAATGACTTTGAAAAATTTATTGCTTACAACAGACAAGATACAGCACTATTGGCCAAATTAGATGACAAACTAAAATTCATCGACCTTGCTAATGAATTAGCACACGCCAACACAGTTTTATTGCCAACAACACAAGGTGCAGTCGCAGTTACAGAACAAGCAATCATTAATGAAGCACATCAACGTGGTATGATTATTCCTGATAGAAAAAGACAGATTCAAGGACAAGAGAATACACCGGCAGTTGGAGCCTATGTGGCATTTCCAAAAAAAGGACTACACAGTTGGATTGGAAGTTTTGATATCAATTCACTATATCCAAGTGTTATTAGGAGTTTGAATATGGGTCCTGATGCTATCATTGGACAACTAAGGTTGACTCAGACCGATTCTTATATTGATACGAAAATGAACAAGGAGAAGAAGTCGGCCGCAGATGCCTGGGAAGGTTTGTTTGGTACTTTAGAATACACAGCAGTAATGAACAAAGACGTTGCAACAGAAGTTGTTTGCGACTTTGAAGATGGAACAACAGAATCTATGAGTGGTGCTGAATGGCACAAGGTTATTTTTAATATGGACAATCCTTGGTGTCTGAGTGCTAATGGCACATTGTTTAGAACAGATATCAAAGCAATTATTCCAGGACTACTAGAACGTTGGTATGCAGAAAGAAAAGAGATGCAGGCCAAGATGCGTGAAGAGATAGAAGCAGGAAATAAAAAGAATATTGCATTTTGGGATAAACGACAATTGGTTAAGAAGATTAACTTGAACAGTTTATATGGTGCTATCCTAAATCCAGGTTGTAGATTTTTTGATACAAGGATTGGTCAAAGTGTAACACTTTCTGGAAGAACGATTACAAAGCATATGGCTTGTCAAACTAATAACATTGTTGCTGGCCAATATGATCATCAAGGACAGTCGATTATATATGGGGATACTGATTCTGTTTATTTTAGTGCATACCCTTTGGTTAAAGATGATGTGAAACAAAATAAAATTGAATGGACGAAAGATTCTGTAGTTGAACTGTATGATCGTATAGCGGATGAAGTTAATAAAAGTTTTCCAGACTTTATGAATAAGTCTTTTGGTGTTAGTAAAGAACAAGGAGAGATTATTAAATCTGGTAGAGAAATTGTAGCATCAAGTGGATTGTTTATTACAAAGAAAAGATATGCGGCACTGATATATGATCTAGAAGGCAAACGACAAGATGTCGATGGAAAGCCAGGAAAGATAAAAGCAATGGGGGTTGACCTTAAGAGATCAGACACTCCTGAGTTTGTACAAAGATTCCTTGAGAAGTTATTAACAATGGTATTATTAGGAACACCGGACAGACAATGCTTTGATATGATAAACGAATTTAAAGAAGAATTTGGATCTAGACCAGGTTGGGAAAAAGGAACACCAAAGAGGGTAAACAACTTAACCAAGTACAGGAATGTTATTAAAGCATATAACAATAGGACAGATCAACTGCAATATGTTGGACAGAATACTGAAGTTATTAAAAAACCAATTATGCCAGGACACGTTAGAGCAAGTATTAATTGGAATGAATTAAGATCAGCATATAAGGATAGATACAGTCTACCAATTATGGATGGACAAAAGGTAATTGTATGTAAGTTGAAAAACAATCCAATGAACTATACAAGTATTGCTTATCCTATTGATGAACTGAATTTACCAGAATGGTTTAAAGAGTTGCCATTTGACCACAGTTTAATGGAAACAACCATTATTGACCAAAAGATTAAGAATCTTATTGGAGTATTGGGTTGGAAATTACAAGAAGAAACACAAACTAATAATGTATTTGATAATTTATTTGCCACAGGATAATTGGCAAAAAAGAATTTGACTTTTAGAACAATTTATAGTATTATTAATAATAACAATAAAGGAGACTAATATGAGGGATATACTCTTAGATATAGTGAAACACACACATTCTTTAGGCTTTATTCAAGCAGTAAAGATTGACGGCAATGATGGTAGTGAAACTAACATCGAAGCTATGGATGATGATAGATCTGTAGTACTAAAAGGCAAACTGCATAATGCAGTACAAGATTTTAACGGAGTTATAGGATTAGGTAAACTTGGAGTACTTTCAGGTTACTTAAACTTTGATGGATACTCTGATGCACAATCAAAAATTGGTGTAATTAAAAGAGAACGAAATGGGGAACAAGTTGCTGAAGAATTACAATTTGATTCACCAAAAGGATATTCGGCAAATTACAGATTTATGGTTTCTCAGTTAATTGAAGAAAAACTTAAAACTGTAAAATTTAAAGGAGTCAATTGGGACTTAACAATACAACCAACACAGCAGAACTTAAAAGACCTAAGTTACTTTGCAGGTGTTATGGGAAGTGTAGAATCAACATTTGTTGCAAAAACAGATGGAACTGATCTTAAGTTTTATATTGGTGACGGATCTAATGATAGAGTAGAAATACCTTTTGCTTCTAACGTTAGTGCTGAACTTAAAAAAGGATGGGCTTGGCCACTAGCACAAGTATTGAGTATTTTGAAGTTAAGTGATACTTCGAAAGCTTCAATTAGTTTTAGTGAACAAGGTGCAATGAAAATTAGCATCGACTCTGGTATAGGGTTATATGATTATATCTTACCAGCAAGGACGAGTGCATAAATGAATTCCACGTATGAACTTCACGTCATTAAGTTTATGGCTTGTCCCTCAAATGAAGTTTGTGGAATTTGGGGTAAGGTTAAGGGAGACTGGATCCTTACCCCATCAATTAATATAGGAAAAAAGAGTAAATGAAAAGACATTACAAGAACAAACCAATCAACGAAGATGTAGAGTACTTTGTTGGAAATGAAGTTGAGAAGACACCATTCTATGGTAGAAGAACTTTATTTGTGGTTGGTCTAAAAAATCCTAAAAAGATAAACATCCAAGCAAAGAAATTTACTTGTAGACACATTTACTTGGGAGCAAATATGTCTTTTAAAAACACTGACTGGAATGAGTCACGTTGTTCTAAGTTAAGAACGATAATACAATACTTGGTTGATAATCAATATCAAGTAACGTTAGACATCAGTAAGACTTTTGATCTAACCACTATTGATATGTTTATTGACAGTGAATACTTTCACATTATGTATAGCTTACCGATAGCATATGCAGAACGTTACAAGAATGCAATTACAGTCAAAGTTGATGATATTGGATTTAATAAAACAAATACAGGAGTATGGTGTAACCCATTAGATAAATTAATGAATGACATTAATAAAACTGAATGGAGTGCTTATACTACTGACGAGGTAATTGACGAGTGAAAGATATAAAAAATTTTATTATAGAAACAGTTAAAGACTGGATAGAAGACTATATGTTACTTGGCTGGTTCTTTTTTCTATTTTTTTTAATAATGCTGTCTATATTTAATTAGGAGGATATATGTCGAACCCAACACTAAAAGAAAAAAAACAACTAATAAAAAAAATTAAAACACCAAATCGATATTTCAAGATTGACTTTGGTAGGTATGGGGCCGAAGTTGCTATGGGTTCAATAACTAAACAACAATTTGATTATTGGTATGAAAATGAAAACTTCGAAGAGTATATGTCAAGCCTGGGTTTTGATATGGACGATGCAAACAAAGATGTTCCTGAAGAAGCACAGTTTGAAAACGAGTTTTATGAGTACAACGATATAGGACATATGAATGGTCCTGAATATGCTGACTCACAGTATATGATCATATCAGAAGTTGATAAAAATGGTGATCCACTAGAAGATGAAGATGGAAACTATATTGATGATGAAACTGTTGATATGTCAGAATTTGTAAAACGTGGAGCAAAGATAACTTGTGGTGCTGAACACAACACAGGGTCAGACAGTTGCAAAGACAAGTATTTTATGTTTGGACAATACTTCAACAAAGGTGGTTGGACAGCAGAAGAAACAATCAAAACAGGTCCAGATGGATTTGATTTTAAAAAACTAGAAATTACATATGAAGACTTTGACAATTTTAAAGTGTTCAGTGATTTTATGTACGACGGTACAGAATATTACTTACAAGAAGATTCAACAGGCAAGAGCTCAAGCTTCTATGTAGATTGCGGAGATGACATATAATGAAAAAATATATTTGGGTTACATTTAAAAAAGAAGGAATTCACAAGTATCCAGCGGCATTGGAAGATCCGAAATTAGCAACAGGTGATGAATATGATGTATCATTCTTAGGGTATCCTCACAGACATATATTTCATTTTAAAGTTTACATTGAGGTGTTCCACGATGATAGAGATATAGAATTTATTCAATTCAAAAGATGGTTAGAAAATCTTTATAAAGATGGAACAATGAAGTTAGATTACAAGAGCTGTGAAATGATGGCAGATGAGTTGAATGGAATAATCCAACAAAAGTATCCAGGTAGAAGCACTATACTAGATGTTTCAGAAGATGGAGAAAACGGTACAACGATTATGTTCCCTGCAAAGAATGAAGATAAAACAACATTTAGTACATATGAAGAAATGACAGCAAACACAGGAGCAGTACAGTAAATGACTGATTACAGTAGTCACGATTGGACAAAGAACACACACGACGCAGTTGTGGTAGATGACAAAGGTGACAATGTTTTGAAAGTGAATTCTAGCAGAGTCATTTTCACTAATCCTAAAACATTAAAAGAAGAATCAGTAGATGTTTCAAGACTGGTCAGAGTGTTTGTAAACAATCAGACAGCAATGAGGAAAAGCATCAAATGAAGTTAAGTGAAAACTTTTCATTACAAGAGCTACTCAAATCACAAACAGCAGAACGAAAAGGAATATCAAACAAACCTGACGATCCTGCACACATTACAAATCTACAAACGTTATGTGAGAAAGTACTACAACCTGTCAGAGATCATTATGGATCGCCGGTGATAATCAATTCTGGCTTCAGATGTAAGAAGCTAAACAAAGCAATTGGATCTAGCTCAAAGTCTCAACACACTAGAGGTGAAGCGGCAGATATTGAAGTACCAGGAGTGTCTAACAAACATTTAGCTGAATACATCAAAGACAACCTACCATTCGATCAGTTGATATTGGAGTTCTACAACGGAGTAGATCCAAGATCTGGTTGGGTACACGTGAGTTACGTTGATGATGACAAGAATAGAAAACAATCATTGACCATTAACAAGAATGGTACTTTCCCAGGTTTCATATAAAAATCCTTAAATTTGATTTATATTATTGGTTAATAATATAAAATTTGCATAAATAAATGTACATTCGGAGTAGAACACAGTCTAATATGGCTGGTTCACTACTGGATTAACATTATTAACCGTGAGCATTTATGTTCACACGTTTAAAAGGAGATTATTATGGCGGCATTCGGACCAGATAACTTAAAAGGCGCAGTAGCTATTCCATCACAAATGGTGGTTGGCTCTCTAACACACTTTGCATTAACATTTCAAAATGCAAGTAACTCGGCTGTAAACGCAGGCGGTTCTGCAGAAGTTAAAGAAACTTTAATGAGAACGTTAGGCGAAAAAGGAACACCAGTAATCATTGGTACATTTGAAAACACAGGTTCAACTCTTAGAGTTGCATTTGAAAACACTTGTGGTTGGTCAGCATCAACACTAGACGCGGCATTAAAAGCCCTAGGCACAGTTGACTCAATTGACCTTTCAGGTACAGACGCAGTAGCATTTGTTTACTAGTACTTTTTTAAGATAAAATACAGAAAAACGCCCAAACTTTAAAAACTTGGGCGTTTTTTTACGGATTAGTTAAAATAGATATAAATACAGTTATATTAATTTATAAATTTATAAAACATTTAGGAGAACTAAAATGGCAGTAATAGAACAAACTTTATCAGGTGCTGGTAGACAAGGTGAAAACGTAGGTAAGAACATTAATGTTCAAGTACTTTCTTCAACTAACCTTACTCAGGACCAATTAGATTCAGTACTAGAACAAATAGCACAAACAACAACTATCGTATCAGTTGGTCCGTTCACAGCGGGTGCAACAGACGATTTAGGTATTGTTACAGAAGGCGTGATCGTTGCAGATGATTCATCAAATGCATTCGGTATTGCTTCAGCTACTTGGACTACAGTAACTGGTTTCTAATAATTAGAAAACAAATATATAAAAAACGCCCAACTAAACACTGGGCGTTTTTTTACGACTATAATGTCATTAAGAATAAAATAAATCCATACAGTAGAGCAAGTCCCATACCAATGCCTATCACGATGGCAATGAATTCAAATATCTGATTGCGTAGTTCTATCTTTTGATAAACATCTTTATCTCTTTGCTTGGCAATCTTTCTACGCAACTCTATCATTTCTTCCCAAGTTTTGTGTCCGTATCGGAAGTTCAAAAGAGAACGCAAGTCTTTTTCCATTTCTTGAATTTTCTTTTCTTGTATTAACAATTCCAATGCTTCTTCTTCTACACTTCCACCAGCGAATACTTTTTTGAACAATGGTGCTCTTTTATTTAGATCTTGTGCCTTGCGTATATCCGATGTTGCTGTAAACCATTTACCAAGCTGGCTCGCTACATTTTCAAAATCTTGTCCAACGGCAACTGCTCTTGAGATTGTTTTGTATGCAGTTGTGGCCACTGCAAATGCACTTATAGGGTCTATCAATGTAGTGTGCTCTCTTTTAAATCTTTATTATAATATATGTACATTAATATTTAGGCAGATAAGTAATAATAAAAACAAATGTTTTAATGATTATCGTTGACATTTGACACAGGAGTATATAAAATCAAGCTATGTCAGAGAACGAATTTAGATATAAGATATCACTAAAAAGCGATAATAGCCAACCGATAGCTATAAGTCCTGCCATATATGGTCATCTAGTCAACTGTGTAGGTTTGAGATCTACAATACTATACGTAGGAGAAGTTAAAGGAAGTTCAGTGAAAATAGGCGTAGAGTCAGTCAGCTCAGGCTGGACAGCATCAAGTCTACAACACGCACTGGGTTCGTATCCAACTCTTACAAGTTATAAAGTTTCAGTTGAAGACGTAGACATATCTTAAACTTTCTATTCATAAAATAAATACTGTTATGAAAGTAACTGTAGCAGTAAACACTGAAGTAATATCCAAACAAGACTACGTCAATGAGCTTAGAACATCTGGTATAGGTGATGTGTCACGAGCATTGGAAGTCACCACAGATACCACTCCAGAAACAATAGAAGTAGATGTTGACTCGGAACAAGAATTTGATTCAATATTAACTAGTGCGAAAGTGTCTGGGGCTCAATCAGATAGATTGAAATTGGATCATAGGCCACACGGAACCAGAGCCATAACACCAAACACTAGTTCGACAAATGACATTACTCATCAAAATTGGGGCCTAGCATCTATGACACAGAGCTCAACAACTTATGCATCGAACTACACTTATCAAAACACAGGGAGTGGTGTTGACTGTGTAATAATGGACACAGGTATCACATTAAATCATCCTGAGTTTAATAACACAGCAAATACATCAACAAGGATACAGCAGATAAGTTGGGGAGGTTCACAAGGAGGAAGTTTCTACACAGATCCAAATGGACACGGTACTCACTGTGCAGGCATAATGGCGGGTAGAACTTGTGGCTGGGCAAGTGACTCAGACATTTATTCATTTACTACAAATCTAGGATCTCTATCACACGGTTACAATGCCAGTCAGATGGGTTATATAACAACCTGGCATCAAAGCAAAGGTAATGGAAGGCCCACAGTGGTCAATATGAGTTGGGGAACGTCAACTTACTATCCTCCTAACCATCCTTCATATTTTATTAGTACAGGATCGTGGGACGCAAGTGATATCCCTAGTAGTCAATATCATATGACAAGGTCATCGACGTATGACACTATAATTAAAAATATGAACAATGCTGGAATTGTCACAGTGTGTTCCGCTGGCAATGACAATGAACGAGTTTATGACTCAACCGAATCTGGATGGAACACAGGTTACTGGTATTTCTTTGACTCAGGTAATGATATGGGTTATGGTACTAACGAAAAAATTTATAAAGAAGATGCTTCAGCATATGATCCAGACGTATACGGAACAGGATCACGTTCAGGTATAGCAGGTGCTCCGTCAGGTGGTAGTTATGGAAACACAATTTATTTCCAAGCAACTAATAATGGACAGTCACCATCTAATGCTTGGATAGAGAATGGAACATCTACTAGGCACGATATTTCCGTACAAGCACACAGTTCATCACATTCAAAATCAAGTTATTCAAATTATGGAACACCATTGACTACCTGGGCTCCAGGAGATAATATAATGAGTTCTTACAGAAACTCAGGTGCAGTGCAATTAGGATCAACTGGTTATTACTATCGAAAGTTGAATGGAACGTCAATGGCATCTCCACAGATAGCCGGTATGGTTGCCTTGATGTTTGATAGAGATTCAGCCACTTATGGTGCAGTCACAACAAAAGCAAACCAAGTGTCAGCAATAACATTGATACAAGACAATGACAGAGATGGAGAAATTACAGATTGGGGCGGAGGTTTGACTAATTTGAACAGAGCTTATATGCCTTACCAAGATTACGTAAAGACTTGGTCCATAGGGCAAGGTTCAGTCAACTACAATACAGGAACATATAATACAGGTGATTCGTATAGTAAAGATTTTTCTGTAACTTATAGAAATGCGGCTTCTGAACAACTACACACTACAACCTATTCTATATCATCTGGTTCTCTACCACTGAATGTATCGATGGATGCATCTGGATCAACCACTGGATCTATCGGTAATTCACAAGTAGGTGCAGATTCCAATGTAGCTTTTACGTTATCAACCACAAATGGATACCAGTCAGAAACCAAAGATTATTACTTGATAGTTAATGGAGCGGATGGATTCACCATATCGGGTGTTGATTTTAATGGTGTCACTTTTAGTTAGTACATTTCTAATTTAATCTTATAAATACTTGTATGTCAAAAAATAGTATACAAATGTTAACAACTGATAGTTCTGGTACAGCAATATCATTACCATACAGCCACGCAGGTGGAAATTTAACGAGTTCAAATGTTCCAGCTGATTCATATTACGGTCATTCAGATGGATTACACACAGTGAGTATCACATTAAGTGGATTTACGGGCAGTATTGCTTTAGAAGGTACACTTGCTACAACTCCAGGCGCAGATGATTGGTTTAGAATACCGCTAGGCGGTGTAAACGCAATACCATTCACAACTACTTCAGGTACAACGGCGTATACTTTTACAGGAAATTATGTGTATATAAAGGCTTTAGTGTTTAGTGCGTCAGCAGGATCAGTTTCATCAATTCTTTTGAACCATTAATACATCTTTATTAATAAATACACATATTAAAAAGGATTATGGAGCAGTATGTCAGATAATACAGGATCAAACTTAGGTACAGGTCAGGGAATCTTTGGACAAAAAGTCGGAGATGACCTTCAATTTAAATCACTAGTCGGCGGCACTGGTGTAACATTATCAGCTGATGCAAATGAAATAACAATCAACTCATCAGCAACAGTAAGCTCAGCCACAAACTTAGGATCCGGTACAGGCCTTTTTGTAGACTTAACAACAGGCTCTTTAAACTTTAAAAGTTTAGCAATAAGCACAGGACTATCTATTGCGAACACAGGAACAACAGTTACAATATCAGTAGACAGTGCTAACTTGAATGCAGGCACACTAGGTGGATTAGCAAGTTCAGTATTTTTACAGAAGTCTGATAATTTAGCGGCAGTAACAAATGTTGCAACGGCAAGAACGAATTTAGGTGTATATTCAAAAACAGAAACAGATGCAAAATATTTTACCAATGACGCAAACTCTTTACCAGTAACTGATAATACGATTGCACTAGGTGACAACTCAAAAAGATTTTCAGATGTATACGCAATAGAGTTTCACGGTACGGCAACAAGATCAGGAGTTGTAACAAGTATTGCTGATCACGATATTGGTTCACTACAAAATGTAGATGAAACAGGTAAATCGGTAGGCCACGTATTAAAGTATGATGGAACAAATTGGGTTTCAACAATCGATGGTGGTGCAACCAACCTAGGTGCATTAACAGATGTGGACACGTCAGGTGTAGCAAATGGACAGGTATTAAAA
>Ga0315320_10000362_pt1 | contig 36761 bp, 28 predicted proteins | sample M140m21515metaG_FD_203458 | JGI IMG/M metagenome (GOLD analysis project Ga0315320, IMG submission 203458) | Ammonia-oxidizing marine archaeal communities from Monterey Bay, California, United States - M1 40m 21515 | ecosystem: Environmental > Aquatic > Marine > Coastal | place: USA: California... | reverse complement strand
ACCCCGAGGCCCTCCTCCCGACGGCCCGGAAGGTTTGGGTGTCGAAACCGCGGCGGAGATCCGTGAGAAACCTCCTCGCCTCGCGAGAGTTCTTCGCGGGGCGCGTGGATGGTCCGCCTCCACGGCTGCGACGTGAGCTTTGCACGGAGCGGCGCATGAGGCATCTAGCCATACACAATAGTTGAGTGTGAATCGTTGGTTATGGGCCCAAAAATCCAACCAACAGGCTGCATGTCAGAAATTGTTTTCCAATTAGCGTTGAGAAGGGCCTAATTGACGTGTTTCACTCGAGAAACGTATGTGAACTAGTTAGAATCCAGATTTTCGTTATTCAGCCCCTCCAAAAGAAGCGGAGGGGGCAGAGGCTCGGGTGTCCTAAATTGGGCAGCACCGATGGACGACCGGTCGCGAGCGACGGCGGTGGACGTCGTGCGCCGATGCCGCGAGGCGGGCCTCGAGCTCGACCCCGTCCTCGCCGCGTATCACTGCGCGGCGCTGAGGTACGAGGGCGTGGCGTGGGACGACGCGTTCGCGCAGACGGCCGCCGAGCGCATCGTCGCGCCCCGGTCCAAACTCGCGGTGGACACGCTCGCCATGCAGGTCGCGGCGGATGAGATCCGCGCGACGATGACCGCGGCGATCGCGGGGGATCGACGCGAACGCGAGACACGCGCGTCGGCGTACGAGCGCGAGGTCCTCACCGTCGCGTCCGCGATACCGAACATGACCCAGCGCGAGCTGGCTGACTTCATGGAGCATATGTGGAAAAACGTCTTCTTCCGGTACGTGTGCGTCGAGGGCGGCATGGAGAGCGCGCTGGGGATCAACGACGAGGCGGGACGCGAGGAGACGTTCGCGGCGTTCGAGTCGGTCTTTCCCAAGTCGGAGGTGGCGCGGTTCCTGACCCAGACCCCGGGGGAGATCAAAGCGCAGCTCCCGGAGCTCGCGTCGATCGTCCTCGGCATCCGAGTCTTCAACCGGTGGACCGAGGAGGAGACGCGGGGTTCACAACCCTCGCCCAGCGGCCGCGTTTTGGACCCGGCGCCCGGGTACATCACCCTGGGCGCGAAGATGCGCGAGGACCTGAAGGGCAGGGCGCACTCGGCGGCGAGGCTGTGCGCGCAGTACCGATGCGTCTCGTCGCATCAGGCGCTGCGAAAAGACCCGGCCGATCCCCTCGTAGCGCGTCTCGCGGATGAGAACAACAACCGCGCGTCTTACTGGTCCATCCTCCGGACGCTCATCGAGGATAACGAGGAAGGGTGCGAGCGCGTGGGGGAGTTGGCGCGGAGGGTGCACGATGGGTGCGGCGAGGTTCGTTCGCTGATTGACAACGTCGAGGGTGAGGGCGACGGGGTTCAGAGGGACGCGGCGTATCCCGTGCTCAACGTGATCGGCGTCACCCACGCGGCGCTCACGGACGAATCCCTGGCGCAGGAGGTCATCCACGCGGTGAGCGTACGGATGACCGACTTTACCAAGCCCTTCGAGACGTCGCTCACGAACGAGCTCCTCCACGAGGGGATCCGCGTCGAGAAGATGGCCCGGGAACGGTACGGGCCCCACGCCGTCGTCGGCGTCCCGAAGATTGACGAGTCCAAGGATGTCCCCAAAACCGTCGTGGAGCCGCACCTGACTCGTAAGCTCGGCGAGTCCGGCGCGGAGATCATAGACGGCGGCGTCACGACGTTGGAGTACGGGGGATACGACGTCTTCGCGCTGTGCAAACGCGGCGGGCTGGCGATTCCCGCGTCGATGACGGCGCCGAAAACCGCGGTGGTATTCCAGGGCAAGACGTACGGTTTCGCGGACGAATACGGCGCCCAGCAGTTCGCGTCGCAGCCGTTGAAGTTTATACGCGCGATGCACGCGGCGCTGTTTCGCGCGCCGGAGCTGGTGCGCATCACGCATCCGTCGGCGGAGGCCGTCGCGAGGGCGTATCCAAACCTGGACGTCGCCAAGCTCGCCGCCGGGATGTCCATCGCGTCCCACACCGAGTTTGGCACCCAGACGGACACGCACTTGGTGGAGCGTCACATCGATAAGGACTACGAGTGGAACGAGTGGGCGCTGCGGCGACGGGCGCTGCACGCGGCTAACCTTCTTCGCAAGGCTACGCACGGATCGCAGACGGATTCGAGTCACTTCAGGCGGGAGAACACCACGCAGGTTTGGCTCCCGAAGAAGAACGAGACGCAGACGGTGGTGAGCAAAGGGACGACGATGCCGCAGAAGAAACGGTACTTGGGGGGCGTGCGGGGTGCGCCGGACGTGAAACTGAACGTGGTCAACGTGGAGTTGGACCTCGGCCAACCTTACGAGTACTGAAGCGTAGTCTATCAAAAACATCTACGAAGGTACCTCTAACGACGTCATCCCGCGGAGGGCGTTCCTCCCCCGCCGAACGTCGTCTTCCCCCTCTTTTTCCAGTGCTGATCCGCGGCTCTCGGTGACGAGGAGTTGGACGGCGACTCCTCTATCGAACCCAGCCGAAACCCCTCCACCGCCGCCGCCGTCGACGGCGCAACAGTGTGAACCTTAAACAGTTCCACGCCCCCCGGCTTATTTTTGCCCGTCTCGTCGCACCACGACATCTCCCGCACCGTCAGGTCCACCACGATCGGCGCGCGCATACCCCGCTGCACTCGGTATAGACCGTGGTGCGTCACCAGCGCCTTGACGATCCGCCTGACCAACACCAGCTTCGCGAGGCTCTGAAACGCGCGCAAGTCGAGCGGGTGCTCGGGCGGGAACAGAATCGGAAAGTTCATCACCAAAAAGTCGTGCTCCGCCGCCGTGGCGGGGGGTATGGTGATGACGCACCGCGGTTCCCGTTGGTCCAGGAGCACGCGCACGGTACCCTGGATCCCCTCGCTGAATCGCACCACGGCGTCCGCGTCCAAGTGCCCGCGCGATTCGACGTCGAGGGCCTCGAACAGCGCGTCTATCTTCCGTTGAACGTCAGGGTGTTTGAGCGTCTGGCGTATGTGTAGTCTCCCGGCGCTGTCGGGGCGGAATGAGAGGGCGTCGAGCCACCACTCCCAGAGTTCCTTGCCCGCGCGCCTCTCCGCGCCCTCGAGCGAGCTCACTCCCGCGAGCCACACCGGCAGGTCCTGTGCGATGGGCGCGTTGGTGGTGGGGTGACGTCCTCGTCAGCATGGGGCGTTACTCGGGGCGCGGGCGCGACGGGCACGCACGTTGCGGGCGGGTTTCACGGGAGAGAATCGCGCTTGGAGGGATGAACGCGTGTGTGAGCTGAGTGGGAGCGGTTTCGGGACGCACCGGATCCTCTATGGTCCTCGCGTGCGGGTCCATGTCGCGAGACGAGGCGAGGCCCACAAGGCGAGCCGCATACTTCAGCACCGGCAAAAGGATGGACAGGGCGGTTCGAAGCAGCCACCTGCGGACCCTCGCCCGCAAGAGAGACCACACGAGGAGCGGAGACGTGAAGAGGAGAGTCCATGCGACGTAGGTGGTGACCCCACGCGCCTGAGATTTACCCCGGCTCCCCACCCCGCGCCCCATGGCTGTGTCCACGTAAGTCTCAAAAAGGTCCGGGAGAAAGACTTTTCACTTTTGCACGTTTGATCTTTTTGTCGGCCACACAGATCTGGCGCGCGAGGAGGGCGCCGAGAGCCGCGTCTCGGAGTGAGACGACGGGCGATGTCGTCGACGTGGAACAAGCTCGTCAACCTCGTCATTCGCCCGCCTCGCGCCCAGTACGACCCGAACGAGCACCTCCCCGGGCCGAGATTCCGCATCGCGGGAGTCACGCACGTTCGACGGGACGTGGACATCGAGGGAGCCGACGGGTTGACGCTCAAGTGCAGCCACTACGAGCCGGAGGTGAGGGGCGATGACCCGCTGCCGTGCGTTATATACCTGCACGGCAACTCTGGGTCGCGATGCGACGCCACGGAGGCCATACGGCTGCTCCTTCCCGCGCGCATCACCGTGTTCGCGGTGGACCTCGGGGGATCCGGCATGAGCGAGGGGGAATACGTGACGCTCGGCGTGCGCGAGACGACGGACGTCGAGTGCATCGTCAACCACCTCAGGGATCAAGGTTTGACCTCAAAGATCGGCCTCTGGGGTACCAGCATGGGCGCGGTGACCGCCATCATGTACGCCAGCCGCGACCCGTCCATCGCCGGGCTCGTCCTCGACTCCCCTTTTTCGTCCCTGCCCAAGCTCATGCTCGAGCTCGTCTCGCAGTTCACGAAGGGCAGCCGCGTGGGCGTCCCGAAGATGGCCGCGCGCATGGCGCTCTCGTTCGTCAGGTCCTCCGTTAAATCACGCGCCAAGTTCGACATCAACGACCTGGACCTGAAGAAGATCGCGCCCGCCACGTTTTGCCCCGCGCTGTTCGCGCACGGTAAGGACGACGACTTCATACCCCCGCACCACAGCGAGACCCTTCACGAGCTGTACGCGGGTGACAAGAACTACATAGCCATCGACGGGGACCATAACTCCCCACGGCCCGCGTTCTTCTTCGACAGCACGGTGATATTCTTCTGCAACGTGTTGGACCCGCCGGCGACGACATACTCGGCCGGGGCCATCGGACGGGGCGCCGCGACCCTAAACTCTACCCTAAACTCTAACCCCCATCCCGCGGTGGGGTCACGGAACAGCCTGGGCATAGACGTCACCCGACGGGGCTCGCCCGCGCCCGTGGAGTTCGTCCGGCGGAGGCACCAGCCGCGGGAGGAGGCGCGGGAGGACGAGGGCGCGAGCGAGAGTGAAAACGTGGCGACGCTGGTGTCCATGGGTTTCGACGAGCGCGGGGCGAAGGCGGCGCTGCGGCAGGGCGGCGGGGACGTGGAGGCGGCGGTGGCCGCGCTCCTCACGGGTGGAGACGGGGCTGGGGAAGGAGGAGGAGGAGGAGCCGGCGGTGGTGGGGAGGCGGCGGGGGGAGGAAACGGCGGGGGCAACGGAAACGGCGGGGGCGGTATCTTGGGCTCCGTGTTCAACGGATTCAACCGGCACTACGACGGACAGGCGGGCGGCGGGACCCACGGGGGACACACGGTACCCGCGGGGGCACAATCCCTGGACGACTCGCGTCGGTCGAGCACGGGTGAAATATTTCACACGCCCCTCGTGGAGCCGCGGAGAAGCGGCGGCAGCGACGGGTCCCGCGGGAGCGACGCGCAGGCGTCGCCGCAGTTTGCGGGGGGAATTCGATTCGGGGATAGCCCGCCGTCGGAGTCCCTCTCGGGGTCCCTCTCGTACGGGAGCGCGCGGCCGTGGTCGCCCGGGTCCGTGAGCAAGCCGCTGGTGCGTGGGGGTGACAGGGACAAGATGTCGAGCGAGATGTTGGAGGCGATGGAGATGACTTCAGACGCGGATCTGGCGCACGCGATTTCGCTTAGCCTCCAGGACATCAACCTCAGCGGTAAAGGCGGCGACGGGAAGAAATGAACCTTAGGTAGCTAGTGCAACGGAGTAGGCGCGTTGTCGTGTACGAGATCATGCGTGCTTTTACGTTGAATTAAATGTGTTTTTCCACCGCTGTTTTATGGAAGGGTGCGGTTTTATGACATCAGAAGACCCGCCTGGGGATGTTCAGGTAGCCTTGTCCGTTGTTTATGGACATGAAAAAGTCGGCGAAGACGAGGGAGAGGATCGCCATGAGCTTCATGAGGATGTTGAGCGCGGGGCCGGAGGTATCCTTGAGGGGATCACCGACGGTATCGCCCACGACGGCAGCCTTGTGGCACTCGGAACCCTTGCGCTGGCGCACGGGCACGAGGATGGGCGACCCAAACTCATCGCGAATAATCTCACCCGTCACCTCGTCGCGCTTGGGCATGTCGATGTAGAGGCCGCCCTTCTCGACGTACTTCTTGGCGTTGTCCCACGCGCCGCCGGTGTTAGACGCGGAGATGGCCAGCTGGACGCCCGAGGCCATGCCACCCGCGAGGAGGCCGACGACGGCCTCGACGCCGAAGAACATTCCGGTGGCGATGGGCGCGGTCATGACCAGGATGGCGGGCGGGACCATCTCGCGAAGGGACGCGTCGGTGGAGATCTTGATGCACCTGGCGTGGTCGGGGGGAGCGTGGCCGGGGGTACCCTCGAGGAGGCCGGGGATGGTGTCGAACTGGCGCTTGACCTCCTTGACCATCTCCATCGCGGCGACGCCGACGGACTTCATGGTCATGGCGGAGAACCAGTACGGGAGCATGGACCCGATGAGGAGGAAGGAGAACACCGTGGGGTTCAGCAGGTTCACGCCGTTCTCGAGCACCTCGGTGCGGGTGACGAACGCGGCGGTGAGCGCGAGCGACACGAGCGCCGCGGAGCCGATGGCGAAACCCTTGCCGATGGCGGCGGTGGTGTTGCCCGCGGCGTCGAGGGCGTCAGTCTTCTCGCGGACGGCTTCGGGGAGCTCGGCCATCTCGGCGATGCCACCCGCGTTGTCGCAGATGGGGCCGTAGACGTCGATCGCGAGGCAGGTGGAGAGCGTGCCCAACATGCCGAGCGACGCGAGAGCCACGCCGAACATGTCCATGAGCGAAAACGCGACAAAGACGATGCCGGCGAGGATACCCACGGGAATGATGGTGGACTTGTAGCCGAGGGCGAGGCCGTAGATGATGTTGGTGGCGGCGCCGGTCTCGGTGGACCTGGCCACCTCGCGCACGGGGTTGTAGGAGTGGGAGGTGTAGTACTCGGTGACAAAGCCGATGATGAGGCCGCCCCAGAGTCCCGCGGCGATGCAGCAGAACGCGGACATGGGACCCATGGTGACGCACTTGGAGGTGTTCACGCCCTCGACGCACGCGGACGCGAACGACTTGGGCCCGAGGTAGAACTCCTGGGGCATGAACATGGCGCACACCGGGAACATCGCGACGGTCATGCCGACGGTTGAGAGCGTGAGCTGCGTCTTGAGAACCTCCTCGATGGAAGCCTCGGAGCGCACCGGCCTGAAGTCGGTCGCCACGAAGGACGTGGCCATGCACACGAGGATACCCACGGACGAGATGTAGAGCGGGAAGATCAGGGTGTCCCAGCCCGCGGAGACGAGGTCGTGCGACTGCGCGGCGATGACCAGCGCGGCGCAGGTCGCCTCGCCGAATGAGCCGAAGAGATCGGATCCCATACCGGCGACGTCGCCGACGTTGTCACCGACGTTGTCCGCGATGGTGGCGGGGTTCCGTGGGTCGTCCTCGGGGATGCCCGCGACCACCTTACCGGCGAGGTCGGCGCCGACGTCGGCAGCCTTGGTGTAGATGCCGCCGCCGACGCGGCCGAAGAGCGCGATGGCGGAGCCGCCGAGACCGAATCCGGCGATGCACTCCATGAGCTTGACAGCCTCCACGGCGACGTCGAACGCGGAGACGTACATGCACATGAGGAAGTACATGACGAGGAGTCCGAGGCCGGAGAGGGCGAATCCCATGACGGCGCCTCCCCTGAAGGCGGCGTTGAAGGAATCCCTCCACGCGAGCGAGTCGGGGGTCTGGGTGGCGCACATGGTGCACCTGGCGTTGGTGAAGACGGCGATCATCATGCCGATGTAGCCGCTGACCATGGAGGTGATGCCGCCGACGAAGAAGGAGAAGGCGGTGAGGGTGCCGATCTTGAAGTCCCAGCCGGACTCAACCTTGGCGACGAAGAAGATCATGCCGACGCCGAAGACTACGAGGAAGGCGAGGCACATCCTGTACTCCGCCGCCAGGAAAGCCTTCGCGCCGGCCTGGATGTCGCGGTAGATTTGGCGGAGCTTCTGATACGAATCTGCCTCAGCCTCGCCGGCGTCGGCCATCTCCATGCGCCGCAGGAGCGCCTCATCGTCCTCCCTGCTCTGCCTGAACAGCGAGATCTTGCACAGCTTCTTGTAGAGCCAGTAGGCGAACACTATGCCGAACACCGCGGGCGCGACGATCAGTAAGCTGCCCATCAGATCCGCCAGAAGGTTCTCCGCCATCAACAACCGTCGTTAATTGACGTGAACGAAACGACAAGACGGGAATTCACGCTCGCCACGGCGAGTGCGAAGTCGAATGGCGCTGACGATCGGGCCGCGTGATCGTTTGAAGCTTCAGTGGGGTGCCGGTATCCGAAATGACGGGTGGGGAATGCACCTCCCGCCAGCGCCTCGGCCCTGACCGGGGATCCATACGATGAAAAGGCAATTACCCGTCTCTAACCGCAATTACGCGAATATTTTTCCCATACGTAACCGAAGCCGCTGTGGAAACTGATGAGCGAAATTTACACAGCCCCTCCTTTGTTCGCGGTGACTTGACCTGCCCGATTTAGTCTCCCCGCCACAATCAGCCCCTCCGGCCAGTGTTCCGAGCGCCCTTGAACCGTCGCACGTCCGGTTTCACCGAGCGAACACCCGCGGAGACGTGTCTCTAGACTCGGCCGCGAGAGCGATACCCCCGAGATCGGTCGAGCCGTCCACGAGGCGCGGATTCCGGCGAGAGCGTCAGTTCGGAGTCTACATAATTCCCTAAAATGGGTCCGGTCATCCTGAGCTCGGAGGAGCTCGCCAGGATGCGCAGGCAGACCGAGGAGCGCCGCGCGGTCGTCGCGACCAACACCGAGAAGGATACGCTCAAGGAGCTCAGCGAAGCTCGCAAGGGCACCTGGAACAACACCCTCGAGGCGCAGCGGAACCAGCGAGAGCAGGCCAAGGCGCAGAGGCTCGACGACGACGAGGAGGCCAAGTGCGTCCTTGACCGCGAGGAGGCGTCCATCCGCGCGACGCAGCGGCAGGCGCAGATCATGCGAGCGAACAAGATGCTCTACGACCAGACCGACAGGGTCAAATCCTTCAACTCATCCTTGCTGCTCTCCGACGTGCTGCAGGAGAGGGACCTACAGATCGACCTGAAGCGCCGCGTCGAGGAGACCCGCGAGCGGCACGAAGCCGTCCTCGTGAAGGAGCGGGAGAAGGCCTGGGAGGTCGCCGACTACGCGGAGGCGGCCAAGGCTGACGAACGGAAGCGCGCCGCGCTGCGCCAGAGGGACGCGCAGCTCCTCCAGATTGAGCAGTTCAAGACGCAGATCTTAGCCGAGATGCGCGAGGACGTCGCGGAGGGTGAACTGATCCGACGCCGCGCCGCCGAGGAGGAAGAGGAGGAGAAGCTGCGCGAGCTGCGCAAGCGCGAGGAGGCGATGCGCGGCGCGATGGAGACCGCGACGGCTAACGCGGCGCTCAAGGAGTACAAAGCCGGCGAGGCTGCGGCGGAGGCGGCGATGGATCGCAAGATTGAACAATTCGCTCGAGCAAAGGAGCGCAAGGACGCCGCGCGGAGGGTTCACGCGGAGGCCAAGAACGCCGAGAAGGCGGCGGTCCGCGACGCGATGGTGGCGCGGATGGAGGCTGACCTCATCGCGCGGCAGAAGAAGGAGGTGGAGGCTGAGGATAACGCGGCGGAACGCGCGGAGGCGGCGCGAGACGCGAGCGACGCGCTCAAGGCTGCGGAGCGCCTGGAGGACCTTCGCGTCATCGAGCTGTCCAGGCAGCAGCAGCTCGCGATCAAGGCTGCCGAGCGGGCGCGGGAGCGGGAGCGGGAGGAGCTGTTCGTGCGGCAGTGGGCCCAGCGCAACGAGCAGTTGCAGCGCGAGGAGGAGGAGGAGAAGATGGAGTTATTCGCGCGGAACAAGCGGCTGCAGCAGGCGCACGTGCGGCAGATCGCTCGCAAGATTAAAAAGGCGACGATGGAGCGGGAGCTGGACCTGCGCGCGTCGTTGGCGAACACGAGGCGGCTGGAGGAGGAGGACGAGCTGTTCGATCACTACGCTCGCGTGTGCATGGACGAGTGGGAGAGCAGGGGTAAGAGCCTCAGGCCGATGATGGTGGAGCTCGGGAAGTTTGACCCAAACAAAGTCACCTGATTATTAATTAGCAGGGTTTCAAACCATAATTGCTGGTCAACAAGTTTTTCCTCTCTATCTATCAGTACGGCATTCTTCCCGTAAATTTTCTTGTTCCTATTTCATCGAATTGGCGCGTTTAATGACCGTCTAGCTGTATGTGCGAATCAACCGCGGCAACTATGTGTCATATGCGTCATCTTCCCGAACCACCGTCGAGGCAGCTGCGACGTGGGACTGTTAAGATATCGGCCGCATTCGGTGTGGTCGGCGCGGCTGCGACCCGCACGTGGGTGCACAGGCGCCTTTGCGCTCCACACCGATCTACGTGCTCATCGGACGGACACAGATCGCGAGAGAGAAGCAAGCCCGGCGATCCCGAGGGCTCTCCTAGGAGAGCGGCGCCCTGCGAACAGTGATTTTGACTCTGAGTTGGCTCCATCCAGCAGAGATAGGTCTGGTGGATCGATGGGGGACGAGAACGAGCACACCGGCGGCCTCGCCCCGCTCTTCGACGATGCGGGCAAGGACCGAACGTACACCGACACGGAGCTCCACGACCTCCTCAGCTTCATGGAGACTATGGACAACGCGACGACCGCGGACGAACGTGCGATAACATCCATTTAATTCCCATCCCGCGCGCATGAGCTGACATTTGGACCCCGCCCCGTTCGCGCCCCGACTCCCTGCCTGACCGATCCCATCCCATCTCGAAATCGCAGTCGCCGGCGGGCTCACTCACGTCGGCTTGGGCCTGGCTCCCGCGAACCAGAACACCGGCCTGAGCCACCCCACTTCGCACTCGCCCGCCGCGGCGAGGCTCAACCAGTCTGGCCTTCAGAGCCTTCAGTTTCAACCGGGGAAGCCGTCGCCGGCGGCGAATCGCGGTCGCGGCCGGGGCGCCGGGCGCGGTGCGTCCACTGACGATGCGAACGCCGGGCCTCCTCCCGCCCGCGTGTCCACTCCGCCCGTCAAGTCGTCCGTCACCGATGAGGACAACTCGCAGCGGGTGAGTCACGGCGCGAGCGAGAAGCAGCGGCGCGACCGCATCAACGCGATGATTGACGAGTTGCGGTCGTTAGTCCCGGGTCAGCCGGGCCAGAGCGAGGGACGTCGTAGCAAATACATCGTGCTGCAGGATACGATTAACCTGATCACGAGTGTCAAGGCGAGGTGCGAGGAGCAGGAGCGCGAGCTCGCCGCGCTGAGAGCGGGCGGCGGCGGCGGCGGCGGGGGGGCGCCGTCGCATTTGCGGGAGATGTTGGCGATCGGGCAGGGCGGGCAGGGCTCGGACCCGGCGGGCGAGGCTGCCGTCCGGAACCCCGCCAACGGGTCCGATTCGGTACTCAGCAGCGGTGAGGTGCTCAACGTGGCGGTCGAGATGGGCGCGGAGATCTGCTACGTGAAGATCAAGGCTCCCGACCGGCAAGGACTGCTGCAGGACATCCTCAACGCGCTGCACGCGCTGCCCATGAAAGTGCAGCGCGCGGTGGTCACCACGGACACGGAGAACGGCGTCGTCTTCGTCACCGACATCTTCGAGCTCGCGATCAACACCGCGATTCCGTTCGACCAGCGCATCTCCGCGGAGGAGACCAAGGCGCGGCTGCACAGTACGCTGCACGAATCTTTCCTGGCGTACGAAAACCCGGAGCTGTACGCGCGGAAGCGAAACCGAGAGCTGAAGTCTGAAGACTCCGGGACTACAGCCTGACACCGACTGGGCGGTCCCAACGCACACGCATAGCACGCGTCAGCTGAAATCAGCGCGACGCGGCGACTGTACCCATAGCTGTATCTAAGTTTTAATTCGATATTCCAAAGATACATACTACTCCTCCATTGGGTCGAGCGCGCCCTCCTCCTCGTCCTCCTCCATCTCTCCTTCCTCCATCTCTCCCTCCTCCATCTCCCCTTCTTCTAACTCCTCCGCGGCCTTCGCGTCCGCCTCCGCCGCCTCCGTCGCCGCCTCCTCCGCGAGCTCCCCTTGGAGTTCGTTGACTAGGTGCAGGAGCAGGGCGAACTGTTTCTTGCGTAGATCCAGCTTTGACGCCGTCGCCTCCGACTCCGTCTCCAGCTCGGCAATCTCGGCTTCGAGCGACGCCAGCCGCGCGGTGGTGTTCGACCTACTCGGGAATTGCACGCACAGCCGGCGCAGGGCCTCGTACTCCTCCTTGTGCTGGCGGTCCAGCCTGGCGCCGTCCAGGTCCGCCTTGAGCGCGGCGATCTCGTCTTTCGTGCCCCGCACCTCGCCGTCCACCGCGGCGCTCGCGCTCGCGTACTGCTCCATCTCCCGCGCGTTCGCCGACGCGACCGCGCGGTACCTTCCCATGTTGAACTCGTACAGCGCGATCTCCTTCAGCCACGCCTCCCTCGCGCGCTCCGCCTCCGTGCCGTCCCCGTCGCCGTCGTCCTGCGCCAAGGCGTTGACGTAGGCGACGTACTTCTTGGTGAGCTTCTTCACGGGGGGGTCCGCGCCGGGCCTCGCGGTGGTGGTCTGCGTGAGGAGGCGCTTCTTTATGAGCGCCTCCTCGTCCGTGTTCACCGACACCTTCTTGACTTCCGCCATGGCGTCTCCTCCCCTGTGTGGATGGATGCGCGAGGCCCACTGGCAAAACCTACGACGGGATTGATGGCCAAAGCGAGCGGGAAAATGGGGCAAAGCTGACTGTATCGCCGTGAAACTCCAAATAGAAACTTTCAAATAGAAAACGGCGCACGCGTCATGACTATTCGCGTATCATCTCCGGGCACAGTTTGACTCGGATGGCGTCGTCAACCAATCGGGGTCCGCGAAAAGGTGCCCGGGAATATCTGTGGGATACTTCCGAGGTCTTCCTTTCCCAGACGACATCGGCACGCCCGCGGCGAGCAGAGCGAACGCGAAGACACCTCGCGCCTCCGGCCCGGTCCCCTCGACCACACGAACCGCTGCCGCCGACGGGATAAAGCGTTACCTTATCCGCGTCCCGACACACCCACCGAACTTGCGATGCAATCGTGCCTCGGGAAAAGTAACGCGGCGTCAATCGTCCCGACTCAGCACGGCGTTCGGTCCCGACACTCAAAGTCACGCCGCCCCGGACACCGCGGCGGCATGGTGACGAGCCCCCACATCCCCCACGCCGCCGCGGCCGAGGGTGACACCTCGTCCACCATCGTCACCACCACCACCCCCGCGATACTCAAGAAGCTGCAGAACGGATCCGACGTCCGCGGCGTCGCCCTGGAGGGCGTCCCGGGCGAGCCCGTGACGCTCAACGAGGAGGCCGCCTACCTCATCGGCGCCGCCTTCGTGGACTGGCTCGCGGAGAAGAAGGGTAAGAAGCCCGGAGATCTCTCCATCGCCGTGGGTCGCGACCCGAGGCTCAGCGGACCCGCGCTCGCCAACGCCATGTTCGCGGGGTTCACCAGCAAAGGCGTCGGGAGAGTCGTGGACATGGGACTCGCGACGACCCCCGCGTGTTTCATGGCGACGGTGACCCCGGGCGCGGCGTACGACGCCGGGATCATGCTCACCGCCTCACACCTCCCATTCAACCGCAACGGCGCCAAGTTCTTCACACGCGACGGCGGCCTGGACAAGGCGGACATCGAGGTCATCTGCGAAGGCGCCGCGGCGGCTTGCGAAGCGGAGCCGAGCGGCCACGCCGTTCCGCTGGACGGCGTCGAGGACGGCGTGGAGTCCGTCCCGTTCCTCGAGGACTACGCGGCGACGCTCCGCGAGCTCATCAAGAAGGGCGCGGCGCACCCGGATACCCCCGAGAAGCCCCTCACTGGCATGAAGATCATCGTCGACGCCGGCAACGGCAGCGGCGGATTCTTCGCGGAGAGCGTGTTGCGTCCGCTGGGCGCCGACACGAGCGGCTCGCAGTTCCTCGACCCGGACGGTAACTTCCCGAACCACTCGCCCAACCCGGAGGATGCGCAGGCCATGGACAGCGCGGTGCGCGCGACGGTGGCGGCGAAGGCTGACCTGGGCGTCATCTTCGACACGGACGTGGACCGCTCCGCCGTCATCGACGGCGACGGGAACCCAATCAACCGAAACAAACTCATCGCGCTCCTCGCCGCCATCATCCTGGACGAGCACCCCGGAAGCACGGTGGTGACGGACAGCGTCACCTCGGACGGGCTCGCGGATTTCATCGAGGGTAAGGGCGGCAAGCACGTGCGTTACATGCGCGGATACAAGAACGTGATCAACGAGGGCGTGCGAAGGGACGAGGCGGGGGAGCCGTGCCACCTCATGATTGAAACCTCCGGCCACGGCGCGATGAAGGAGAACTACTGCCTGGACGACGGCGCGTACATCGCGGTCAAGATCATCATCGAGGCGGTCCGTCGTAGGCTGCGCGGCGGCGCGGGCATCTCCGACCTGCTCTCCGAGCTGCGGGAGCCGCTCGAGGAGAAGGAGGTGCGCCTGAAGATCACCGCCGACGACTTCAAGGCGTACGGCGGCGACGTCCTCGACGAGCTCAAGTCCGCGGTGACTTCCATGGACGGGTACACGCCGGTCGACGTCAACTACGAGGGGTACCGCGTGAACAGGGACGAAGGGGACGGGAAGCGGGGCTGGTTCCTGCTGAGGCAGAGCCTGCACGATCCGGTGATGGTGCTCAACTTCGAATCTGAAATTCCAGGCGGCGTGGACGTCATGGCGAAAGACGTAGTCGCGTGGCTGAGGGAGAAGGACTTCGGAAGCCTCGACGCCTCCGCGGTGTACGCCATCGTGGAGAAGTGATAATCTTAGCGCGTGATTGTCGTGATGAGACGAAAGTGGTTTTCATCGATTAATAACTTCCATCGCCCGGTCCTACACACGAACTAATATTCTATGCAACTCGGAATGAACGCTGAACCTCAGTGGCGCTTTAAGCAAACTGGGGCTTGAAGTTACCGCCGGGGCCCGCCTTGTCGCCGCCGCGGCCGAAACCGCCGGGGCGCTCGGAGCGGTAGCCATCGCGGCCGCCACCGCGGTCACCGCCCTCGCGGCGGGGGCCGCGCTCGTCCGCCATGGGGCGGGTAGGGGGGCGGGTCGACTTCTTCAGCGTGTTGGGGACGACATCCGCGGAGAGGTTGAGGTACTCGCGAAGGTACTCGATGCCCTCGTTGGTGAGGTACCAGTAGTAGTACCTCCAGGAGAACTGCTCCTTGACGAGCTCCTTGGAGGTGAAGGACTGCATCAGCTTGATCACCTGTTCGTTGTTAGGGGTGGGGGGATATAGGTCAGCGCTCGTTCGATGTGATGCGATGTGATGGAATCTGAATCTAATCGATGGGATTTAGGGTTTGACGGTGCGACGTTCCGACGCGCGATGCTCACCTGAAGGTTGGGAACCTCCTTGATCTCGGGGTGAGCGGGGAGGTTGAAGTCCTTCTTGGCGTAGATGACGCCCTCTGCGAGATTGAATGGGGTCGGGAAGGGCGGTCAGCGTCGGGTTTCCGGCGGGGCGGTCGCGGCACTTTTTCTCAATCATCTCGAGGGAGAGAGTCTCTGGCTGGCTGCTAGGGCCTGGGTACGCACCACGGAAGAGGTACTTGTACACCTCCTTGCGGTTCTTCTTGGGAATAAGCATGTTGTCCGGTGCTGTTTATCAACGACGACGGCGCGTCTATAGGGTTGATTATCGACCCTGCGGATTCGGAGCGAAGGGGAGGACGCCGTCAGCGAGACGGTCGGAAGGCACGGGAAAGCAGCGGAGTGGATTTCTCCGAGGATGCATGACGGGCCCGGAAAACGGAGCCGACCGCGCGCGGCGACGCGTGCTTCGATGCGAGACGCGCCGACCACGACGGGGGGCACTCCGATAGGGCGCGTGGACTTGAATTCGGGTCGCTCACCTTGGCGATTGGGCGTGGAATAGAGGGAGAGCCAGCGGCACTTCGGCAGGTTTTATACCATAAACGCGAGAGGTTGGAGGAGGGCATTTCGCATGCTGTGGGCAGGGGCAAATACGAAATAGAATTTTAACGTCAATAAATGTTAAATGTTCGTACGTCGACTAGTGCTGCGCTGTCGTCAACGCGTGCACTACATGCGCTCCCAAGGCTTGTCCCTCGGGCCTTCCTGCTCCTCCTCGTCCTCCCCGTAGTCCCCGTAGCTGCTAACGCTCCCCGGGGGAGTCTCATCGTCCGACCACGCCGCCGCCGCCGCCTGCTGCTCTGTCACCGCGCCCGGCAACTTCCCGGGCTCCTGCTCTGCGACGGACGGAGCCGCGACTGCCCCTCGGCCGGCGCCGCCCCGCGCCCCCCCGGGCCCAATCTCCGTGACCATGTCGGCGTCGTTCTCAGCCTTCACGATCTTCTTAGCCCGTCGTCCGGCGCCCTTGCCGTACACGTAGAACGTGAGACATCCCGTGCTGAACGTCCCGATGGCGACCCACCCGAGCGGCAGCACCACGTCTGCGAGCGCGACTGAGCACGTGACTGAAAACGTGGCGAAGCAGAGCGAGCCAAAGTTACCGGCGATGTGGCACGAGAGCGTCATCAGGAACAGCGATGTGCCGAGGAGGTACTTGTCCAGCTTGGGCAGGGCGTCCCACGAGGTGACAGCCTTGTACGCCGCCTTGCGTCGCTGCACCTTCTTCTCCCTAGCCTCGACTTCCTCATCAACCGGAAACGCCTCGCACTCCTTGCGCTTATTCTCGATGGTGTCCTCCATGAAGTAGACCGCCGCGAAGGAAGTGCAGGACATGGAGATCATCGCGACGCCGAGCGCCACCGCGCTGGCCATCTCCCAGTAGTTGGTGTCGCCTGTGCTGGCGTACGCGGTACCCGGCGGGGGAAACGGCGGCGGCGGCGGCGGCGAGGGTGAGTTGACACCGGCAGCCGGCGTATCCGCGGCGCAATCGCTGCTGAGCTTCAGCGTGAACGCGCCGGCCATGACGGTGTACGCGAGGTAGAGCGGGAGCACGGGGGCGGTGCCGATGATGGCCTCCTTGAGGGGCACGCCGAGGATGCCGCAGAGCACCGACGTCGGCCAGTCGGGTCCGCCGCAGAGAATGGCAATCTTTGGGATGGACAGCCCGGGCTGCATGAGGCAGTACCTGATGGCGCGCATCTGTATGGAGTTGATGCCGACCGCGTATCGTACGCCGACGTACCCGCTGAGGTTTTCGCCGAAGAGCTTCTGCTGCAGCGAGCATGAGATCAACTTCGTGAACCAGCACACGAAGATGCAAATCACGGTGGCTGGCCAGAAGCCCACGGAATCCTCCATGGCGCCGACGACGAGGACGCCGCCGGTGAGGTACACGGGCGGGCCGGGGATCGGGGGCAGGAGGAACATGCTCACGCCGAGCACGACGAAGCACGCGATCACCACCCCGGGGTTGAGCTCCTTCATGATGGAGATCATGTACCCGAGGAAGAGAACCGCGCCCTTGCCGACGCCGACGTCGCACACGAAATAAAAGATGGCGATGTAACAGGCCCAGGTGAAGACGCTGGTGGTCTCCTGGCCCCACAGCCACATGAAGCTGTCCCGGATGTACCTGGTGATCCACTTCGTCTCCTTGTCCTCCTCCCGGCGGTGCGTCGCGAAGGAAAGGCCGATTTTGCGCGTGTACCTGATTCCCACGCTGAGCAGGAGGATGAACGGCATGATCGGCAGGCACAGCACGATGATCAGGCCCTTGGCGGGGTTGCTCTGCGAGTACTCCGTCATCTTACTCGCGATCTTCATGCTCGAGATCTTCTCCTTGAGGTTGTCGAAGCCGATGATGTTGACGCTGACGACGACGAGGAGGGTGCAGAAGAGCACGCCAAACTGCAGGATGTCATCCGCCAGACCCATCTCCGCTCCGGAGATGCTGATGGACACCCACAGGCCCATGCCGAGGATGAGAAACTGTATCATGATCATCTTCATCGCGCCCTGCTCCCTGCACAGGTACAGCGACGCGATCCCGTAGAAGAAGCACAGCGTGGCGACGATGAGCGGCGACACCCACAGGAGATACGCGGCTTTGCACCGGCTGTACTCCAGACTGTGGACGTACCTGTTGCACCGTAGATCCGCGTGGTGATCCGCGAACATCTCCTTATCGTCCCACTGCTTATCCCAGACGTGCATCCAGATGATCCACGCGATGAGGGTGACGAACGTGAACGCGATGTTGCCCCAGCCAGTATGCAGCATGTACTGCTTCAGGCCCACGCGGGGGCACACCTGGTCGCGGATCACCTTACCCACCAGTAACTTGAAGATGACAAAGAGCACGATGGGCGCGCTGACGTAGTACTCCACCGACAGCAACGACGCCACGAAGAGCGTGATGCACGGTATGGAGGTCAGTATCGTCACGTTGCGCTGCGCCGACGTCGACGTGAGACTCGCGTCGAAGGCGTCCACCAGGAACATCACCGCGAGCCACGCGATGGACACGACGCCGAGGTACCACGCGATGGCGTAGTTACCCGGCTCGCTGAGCTCCGCGTAGACGGTGATGCCCAGCCCCATGGTGGAGTACAGCGCGAGGAAGCCGACGATGGGGATGAGCGTTCCGGTGTGCACCGCGACGGCCTGCTTCCTGGTGAGGGGCATGTCCTCGTTCACGGAGGGCGACGAGAGCGACGGCCGAAGCTCCCCATCGTGGTTAGCCTTGGGGGAAGTCTGCGTGGAAGGTTGAGAGAAGCACGGCGATGAGTGGTCTGATCATCGTCGGAGTCGCGGGAAACGACGCGGGGGGGCGGGGCGAAAAAAAACCGGCTCTCACCATTTCAAGCGAAGTCAGCACTTCTTGGCCGTTCTAACCGAGGCAACCCCGCGGCCGAGGCGCCTATCGACCTGTCGTTACTTCTCTGGGGGTGAGAGGAGGGATCGGGGTCAGCGGTGTGCGACGGAGACGAGATCGGTGACGTATCGCGCGACGACCGCCGGGTTCGTTGGCGAGGGTGACAAACAAATCACGCAGCCAACAACGTGAGTGAACCAGGTGGCAGGTTAATTTGACGCGCTTTGTCGAACGCGGAGTGGGTCCGGGTTCGGCGCGCACCTGCTGGGTCGAGCGAGGTACGAACGATCCCCTCGACGGGTGAGGTCCGCGGACGGTGCTTCCGCCGCACGATCCGCGCCTGCCTCAGGTCTGAACCGGGTAGTTGACCGATAAGGAGAGACACTTCAAAATCGCGGCAGTCTTGGAATCTCCGCCGCGGAGCTTCCAACGAGATTTTGGCAACCACGTGCGGTTCCAGTCCAAACAACATCAGTCACATCACCGCCGAGGAGCGAGCACGTAGCCACGCGGCGGCGATGGGAGACGAGGTGGCGGACGAGGGCGACTGGTACGCCGCCCTCGTCGCCGGCGAGCACGTCGGCGACTGGCTGGACACCATCAGGAACGCCAAGATCCCGCCCGGGCGCAGGACACGGGCGGCATCGCAGCTCGCGGAGAAGGTGGCCGCCGACCCGACGTACGCGGATGAGGCGAGGGAGTCCGACGCCGCGGACGTGTGCGACGCGGCCGCGCGCGACGTCCCAAAGGGCGACACACACGATGAGCGCTTCGTGAACATGCGGGAGGCGTTCGAGGCGTGCGCGGCGGCGTGTCGCGCGGCGCTCGAGGATGGGGGGGCGCGCGAGCGTTCGTTCTCGTTCGAGGGTGGGCACGACGTGGTCGTCAGGGAGATCGCGCTGGGCGCGGGGGTCGGCGCGAAAGTGTGGCGGGCGGCCATCATGCTCAGCGAGGAGCTCGCCGCGAACCCGGGCTGGTGCGAGGGGAAGAGGTGCCTGGAGATCGGCGCCGGGGTCGGACTCTGCGGGCTGCTCGCGTCGAGACTCGGCGCGAGCTCCGTCGCGCTCACGGACTTTGAGCATCCGCTGCTGGACTCCCTCGTCGTCGCCGTCGACAGGAACCGCGAACTACTCGAGAGCGTCAACAACGCGACGTTGACATCGACCACCACCACGGTGCGAAGGCTGGACTGGATCGAGGATTCCGAGCGTCGGTCGAAGACGGATGCGGATGCCGAAAATGTCAAAAAACCAAACGGAAATGAAGAGCGTCTCGGGCCGACTTCGCGGGGATGGATCGAGATGGACGACGAGGCGACGTTCGATTTTATCTTCGGCTCCGATCTCCTGTACGAGGATGTACACGCGAGGACGCTGCCGGGAGTGGTCAAGAGGCGCATGTCAGCGCCGGACGGGAGGTGTCGCGTGGTCGGGGCGGTGAGAAACCGATCGATGCTGGACGCTTTAGTTTTGAACATGCGGAAAGAAGGCCTCGTCGTGGTCGAGACGCACCTGAGGGACAACGATACGAACGCGGCGGATTGGTACGAGGACGGGTACTGCGCCCTGGAGGTGACGCACGGCGTAGAATAGAATAGAATAGCGACGTGAATCACGGTAGTTAACTTAGTCTGACGCGGATTACATAGACGCTCACGCCGACATCGCCGCAACGATCGCGGCGCGGTGCTCCTCCTCCAGCGGCTCCCCGATCGTAAACGCGGGCCCTTTCTCCAGCTCCGTCTCGATCTCAACCTTCAGCCCGGCGTCCACGAACGCCTGCACCCGAGCGCTCTCCACCCCGCGCCCCGTAGCCTTCAGCGCCGCCAACGTCGCCTGGTGCCCAGCCCATCCCCCGGGCGATGCGAGCACCCGCGCTAGGCTCCCAAACGCGGCGGTCCCCTTGAGCTCCGCGAGCGTCGGCGCCGGGATGCCGAGGTACCGCTCGGAGACCAGGCCGCCGAGCAACGCGTCCCCGGCGTACACCGCGATCCCCGCCCTCATCGCGTCGGCGACGACGCGTTCTCCGACCCGAGTCAGCGCGTGCATGCCCGGTACGACGACGCTCTTGGGCTTAAACTCCGCCTTGAGGCACTCGCGCAGCGGTGCCGGGTCACACGTGTTGTCTCCGGACAGGTCGAGTGAGACAGCCTTGACCTTTCCTTCCTCGGCGCCTTCTTCCAGGGGACCGAGCATGAACGCGACGATCGACGCGACGCCCGGGACGTCGGGAGCCGGCCACGCGAGCATGACGTGTGGGAGGATGGGGTCCGCGCCCTCCTCGAGCTCCACCCCGAACCCCAAGGTGATCTGCGTCGTGACCCAGGTAGGGAAGGCGTCGATGGCGGCCTGCGCGCCGAGGTAGGGGTTGGGCGCGAATTTGCACACGATTGTGTACGCGCCAGACTTTTCGAGCTTGGCCTGCGTGACGTACTCGGCCCATGCTTTGGACTCGGTGAGGTACCGTTCGGTGAGCATGCCGTTGACGTCGGTGAGGTTACCGTTGACGTTTCTGAAGGCGTCGTCTGCCGAGACGGCGCCGCCGGGTACGATGCATGACCCGCCGAGATCGTTGTACCTCATGAGTGAGTCGATCCAAGGCTCGGTGCTGAATTCCCCTTTGCAGAGGTTGCCGTTCAGCTCCTCGTAGGCAGCCTCCGCGGCGGCGAGTTCCTCCTCCATGGGCCCTATGGCCTCCTCCGCGGCGGCGTTCGTCGCGGTCTGCTCCTCCGAGAGCTCCTCGCCTTCCGCAGCCTCCTTGATCTTGGCGCGCTCCTCATCGAGCGCGGCTTTCAGCTCGGCGACTTTTTTCTTGGGCGCGGAGTTGACGAGCCTGCGTGGGATTGTGCGGAGGATCTGGTCGATGGGTTTCTTTTCCGGCTTGGGCTCCTCATCATCGCCGGGGACCGGTAAGGGGTCGCGAGGGAGCCACGCGTTGACGACGATCGGTGAGAGCTCGTCCTTGACGGCCATGGTGCGAAGCGCGTCTCTCAGAATGGAAGCGCCCAATTTGGAACACGCTCGAGATTCCACAAAAATCGCGGGCGCCGAGATCATCAAACCCTCCTTCGACGCGTTCGCCAGTGTACGCGCGCGCTTCGGTTCGCACGAACGCGCACCGTATTCGCCGGGTCTCGCACGTTAAGATCCACCACTTCGAGCCTCGCGCGTCCGCGGAGACTACGATCCGTTCCCCCGGCCCGTCGCCCGCGCGTCGTCCAGAACGAAGCCGACCCAAAACGATGAAGATGTCGTCTAACACCGGGCTGATCCGCGCCTTGGTGGCGCTGTTCGTGGTCGCCGCGCTCTTCCAGGGTGCCGTCGCCGCCGACGACCAGGCGCATCTGATCGTGCACAAGTCCGTCGCTGAGTCCCAGCTGGTGATCGGGCGGAACATGACCATCGAGATCATGGTGTACAACGCCGGGGAGAACATCGCGACCGGCGTGGAGATCAACGACCCGGGGTGGGATTCGTCCTCGTTCGAGATGCTCGGACCGTCGACGTCCGCCAAGTTCGCGTCCATCGCGCCGATGACGAAGAAGACGCACAGGTTCGTGGTGGTGCCCAAGGTGACCGGCCAGTTCTCCGCGGGGCCGTCGCTGGTGACGTACACGGCGGCGGCTGGTCACCAAGCGTCGGGCACCAGCAACACCATCCCCGAGATCCCAATCCTCACGCCGACGGAGGCGAAGATCGAGGTGGCGCTGAAGATCGGCTCGTACCTCACCCTTGGGTTATGCAACAGCACGGAGGAGTGGACCAAGGCGGCGCTCATCACCACGGTCCTCGTGGGTCTACTCACCGTCAACTGGATCGCGCTCAAGGGTAAGCGCGCGGTGGCGGAGGCGCAGCGCAAGCAGGCCATGAAGAGCCTCGGCATCAACCCAAAGGACGTGGCGGAGAAGAGCGTGAAGAAGAAAAAGAAGAAGTGAACTTGTCGTGGGGAGTCTTGCGATCTATGTCCGTGCCACCCGCGTGAGTTAGTCGTGCGTGTCAATGCAATCTAGAGACGTTAGCCACCGCCGCCTCATCAGTCGCCGAAAACTCGAGGTTGCCAAAACTTTTTACCCTAAAATTATTGATGACATCTCACAGTTGGTGGCGCCCGACCGATGTCGACGGACGAGGAGGTGGCGTGGTGCGCCAAGCTCCGGGAGAGTGTCACGGCCCTCCAGGACTCGGTCGATGCGGCGCGATCCTTCGACCACGTGCGGCTCCCCGCGGACGGCCCGGTGAGCGCGGCGGATGTGGTGGAGTACGCTCGGAGGATCTCGTACACGACGTTCGCGCCCGCGGGGTATCAGCCCGGGGCGCCGCTGCACGGGATCATGCCCCCGGCGCCGCAGGACGAGCACTTCGCGGCGTCGCACCTCGCGGCGCACGCGGCGCAGGCGAAGCAACGGGAGGAGGCGCGGAAGGCGAGGGAGACCGCCGCGGAGGAGGCGAGGAAAGCGGCGAAACGGGGGGAGATGCCGCCCATCGAGACGGTCATATCGCTGCTGTCCACGTGGAAGCCCGGGCAGCCTTGGCCCGCGGGGATCCCGGCGCCGCCGCCGGGGTGGAAACCGGGGGATCCGCTGCACCTGGGCGCGCCGAAGCCCAAGGACGGCGCCGAGGGAGCGAAGGCGTCGGATGGCAAGAAGCAAGCCGCGGCGACGACGCACGTGGTGCCGGCGGCGGTGACGGCGCCGCCCAGGGCGCACAAACCGGACAAGCCGGCGATGCCGAAGGTGCCGTTCGTGAAGATCGACCTGCACTCGGACTCGGACGAGTTCGAGGAGGTGTCCGCGTCGGACTACTCATCGGACAGCGACTAGTAGACTAGCACTTAGCCCTGTGCAAGCAGCCATGAGAAATCTCACAAGCGTGAGCCAGAAAATAACGCCCGTTGACTTTCATACCGCCGACGCGCACGCAGGGATGGGGCGGTTCCAGCAGGCCAGGAGGGATGGGCCCGCGGGGGTGATGGGTGACCCTCGTGTCGCTCGTGGTGCTCCCATCAGCGCCGCGGATGCGATAGCGGCGTTCAACCGGCAGCGGGCCAGCGGGCCGGACGACTTTGGCGAGCGCGCGAACGCGTATCGGCAGCGATGGGGGTTCGAGCAGCAGGCGGGGAGCAGGGAGGCGCAGAGCGCTTTATCGAACGCGCCGCAGGCTCGCTTGCACGAGGGTGGATGGCAGGACCGCCGCGCGTACGGCGACGGCGCCAAGCAACCCGCGGACGGCATCTGGCCACCGCCTGCCGAGCCCGGCGATGATGCCGCCTCGGAAGAGGTCGAAGGTACCCCCTCGGAACACGCCGACAACGAACCCTCCAGGACCACACCGTCGAAGCGCGGGGACGAGGACGACCTGAGCCGAACCGCAAAGTACATGGCGCGGCGCATGGACGCCTACAACGCCTCCATCGCCGCCAAGGGCCCACGCGCCTTCCCCCCGCCAGGTCCCAACGCGGGCCGATGGGAGCAACAAGCCGGCGTCCGGGAACCCGCCCGCCACGGCCCGGATGTCCACGCGGGCAGGCACGAGGACCGCGCGTTCTACGGCGACGGCGGCGACCGCAACGTGTGGGTACCGTTCGACGTGAGGGACGCGCAGCACGGCTTCGCGAGGCACGCGGGGCGATGGGAGGAAAGGGCCAAATGGAGAGACGCGCCTTACCTGGACTCGCAAAAGTTTGTCAACCACGGGCACTACGCTCAGCACATCGGGCGGGATAACTGGGAGCGCGGGGCGTACCTGCGGCAGGACCGCGGCGTCCACGAAGGACGGTGGAGGGACGGGGTGTGGGACGAGGGTCTGTGGCAGAGACGCGCGGGGTGGGCGCACGCGCCCACGCGCAAGGATGACCCCGTCGCGGGTCCCCAAGGCCAGGCGCCGATCGGACCGCGAAACGAGGACTCGACCCTCGCGGGCGTGTGGGAAGAACGAGCCAACTTCCAGCACGACGACGACGGGTTCCCACGTGCGGAGGTCGGGCCGCTCGGGCACGTGCGCCGGGACGCGAAGAGGCACGAGGGCAGGTGGGAGCAACGCGGTGAGTGGGGTAAGGGCCGGGTCCACCCGAAGCTGGAGCACAAAAGCGACGTCCACGAGGGCCGTTGGGAGGATCGCGCCCAGTTCAAGGGTGCCGCGAAGAGGGACGTGGGCGTGGCGGCGAGGCACGAGACCCCGCAGGCCCGGGCCGCGCGCATCGCCGCGGAGCAGAGAGCGTACGCAGCCTGGAGAGACGGAAGGACGGGGGACATCGACGCGGACGACGAGTCAGATACCCACGCCGCGTCGGGACCCACGTGGGCTGGGGACGAGCCGGCTGGAAACCTTGCGAACCCCTCCATCCACTGCGGCCCGACCCCGCTGTGGAACGCACCCACCGTGAACCTACCGGGAGGCTCCGAGATGAGGCGTAAAGCGGCGGCTGGCAGGGCGACGAGGGGTGACCTTAAGGAGGACAAGGAGAACGAACTCGAGTCTGGGGGGAATTTCGCGGCTTGGCTGGAGCGGGGAGAGCGGGGATACACTCGAACCCCCGGGGATCTTCGCGAGGTGTACACCGCCGGGGACAACGCGAACGCCGAGCGGGGTAACAACCAATACGCACGACGGCACGTGGACTTACTCGGCGCGCGGAGCGTCCACCCCGTCACCTCGGACGTCTCCCCGAGTCTGGCCCCGAGCTATAGGACATCCGCCGCGGAGGTGTCGGCGACTGCGGAGGAGGCGCGGTGGGAGGAGGAGAACCGCAGTCGGGGAAGCGGGCTGAGCAACATGGCTTCCATGCGCGACGCTATCAAGTCCGCGTCGCTCGCGTCGACGGAGAGGACGACGAGGTCGAGGTCCCACCTCAGTAGTCACGTCGGCGTCGTATAGCTCTAGCTTCTCAGTGTCATTTCACCGGATCAAGCGTCTCGAGATATTTTCCGGTCTCACAACTGTGATCACTCGTCGGCCGCCTCACGTATCGACAGGATGCCTGCCAAGCGCCCAATCACCGTGGTGAAGGGCTTCGGAGGACGGAGACTGGCTGACGGGGCTGTACCGAAGAACGTGGAGGACTGGTCGGAGTGGCAATGCGATCCGACTGTGGAAGGCCGAGCCCCGACGCGCGGCTTCGCGTGGGGCAAGTCCTTCCCGTGGCACTTCGACAAGGAGGAGAAGGCGTTCATCGTATCCGGTGAGGCGACCTTGACGCCTGACGATCCGAGCGTACACGGCGACGCGGTGAAGATCGGCCCGAGGGACATGGTCACGTTCCCGAACGGCTGGAGAGGGAGATGGGACGTCCACTCGATGCTTAAAAAGAGGTACGCCTTTTTCGACGGCAAGGGGCTGCGCGTGGACGAGGCGGACAGCGACGACGAGGCCACGCCTAAGACGGCGAAGCGTAAGGCAAAGGCGAAGACTAGCGATCAACCGAAGAAGGCTGCGAAGAAGGCCTGACCGAGGGGCACCTAGGTAGTTAGAGGGTGTCGAGACGTGTTGTTAACTCTTATTTTCTCAGCGTTCTTGTTTGCCTTAAACACGCCGTCGCGACCTCGGTCGCGACGGCCACTATGTTACACAGTAAGGGGCCTCATATAATGGCGGAGGCCAACGAATCTCTATCGACTTGCGAATCCGTCTTGTACACGTGCGCTGGGCGCTTCGGTGGAAGGACAACCTCCCGAGTCGGCACTGAAACTTTAGTGCCATTCCCCATCCCTGGTTTGGAGGTTCAATTCGTTCACTCCGGGGTGCCGGCGTACATCTCCCACGTGGGCTCCCAGAGGGCCTCGTAGTCCCCGCGTTTTACGAGGTGGTAGATCCCCGCGGCGCTCTGCCACGTCGCGTTCACCACCGGCACCACGGTGTGCTTCGCGATCCACTCGAAGAGGTGGCCAAAATCCACGAGAGCCGCCTTGTACTCGTCGTCCGGGTCCCACTGGGCGCCCTGGTGCGACGTGCCGTGGCGCTCGTTCTTGTTGCTCTCCTGCATGTCCCCGAGGCTCGCGATGCGATGCATGGTGGGAAACTGGGAGGAGTCGTCGAGAGAGAGGAGGACGGGGGTGCACGGCGTCAGCTCGCGTCGACGTCCGAGGCTCGAGAAGAAGAAGAAGAAGATGAAGACCAAAGGGGGGTTTTTGTTTGTTCCGTGACCCGGATTACCACGCGGGTATAGGGTGCGGGTGACGGGCGCGGGACGCACCTGACGTGGGTCTTAGGGCTTATCGATACACACGCGAGCGGCGTGAGGGGTTGAGGTCGGCCTGGGACGGTCGATGCGCGGGTGCGCGCGGGATAGTGCCGGCGGCGGTTCGGTCCCGAAAAGTGAAAAGCTGACTGTGCACAACGCTTCATCTTGGAATTGGCCATCGGAGTCGAACGGGCTGGAGACGCCCGCGTGTGCGGGATGACCGGTTCTGTTTATTTGAAACCGGACGAGCCTCGGGGGTGCCAACCTCACTCCGCGCGGCACTCGCTGCAGCCACCATGGCGCCGAAGGACGGAGACGACGACCCGCGCGAAGATAAGGATTTCAGGAGGGCACTCCGCGGGAAGTTTCGCAACGTTCACAAGACGGTGCACGGTGCGTCGCCCGCCCTTGGACCCGCGCGCCCGACAAGATCGCCACCCGCCTCTAATCTCCTCAAAGGGCACCATCATCCGACTGACCTCGTCGCCCGCTTTTCTCCGCAGAATCCAAGGATGAACTCATCGACCTCACCGGTGACGACAAGCTAGATGGCGTCATCAACCTCATCGAGGATCTCCACCAGCATGGTGAGCCACCACCGCGCCGTCTGCTCCCCCTCGCCGCGATGCGGGAAAACACTCGCTTTTTTCAAATCTTTCCCATCCTTCGAGGCGCGAGACTGTCCGCCCCGCGGTGATCACCCCCATCTCTGACCTCGCCTTTCCCCGATCCGCAGTCGTCAAGCCCCGCGAGCAGCTCCTGGATGCCGAGGTCCTGGCCACCGTCGCGGACATGGGCGTGGAGAAGGCCAAGAAGATGGGGGGCTCCCGGACCACACCGGCGCAGTTCATGACCCGCCTGTGCAGGCAGTTCGTCGTGGGCGTCGACCCGGATACCCAGGCGGAGACGGACGAGGGAGCGTTCAACTGGACATTATTCGGATCGTCCGTGGGGAAGCACTTCCACGAGGCACCCACCATGGCGTTCATGTGAGTCACCCAAACCCCCAGATCAATTGTGTGCACCCCCTTTGCCGTCTCACGCCGCTGACGACCCGAACCCTCTCATTTACAGGAACGGAGCGATGGACACGCAGATCAAGGAGCGCAGGGTCGCGCAGCGCCTCAAGCGCGACCCCGTCGGCCCCGCCGTCGCACCCGACAGCGTGGCCGACACCAAGGATGACATGCAGACGGATCAGGCCATGAAGCGGATGGTCAAGGTTTTGAAGAATAAGAAGCACCAGAACGAGACGCTCACCGTGGAGCAGCTCTCCGCTAACCCCAAGAGCTTCTCGCAGTTCATCGAGAACATCTTCACGCTTTCGTTCCTGGTGAAGGACGGCGAGGCGGGGCTCACGCCCGCGCCCGGGGCTGAGGGCCCGGGCGTGGAGAAATGTCCGCAGGTTAGGAAGATGAAGAAGCCCGAGGAGCAGCAAGTGGACCGAAGCACGTTCGTGCTGCACCTCGACATGGAGGGGTGGAGGCGGCTGTGCGACGCCAACGGGGGAGTCGAGGGTGCGATCCCGCACAGGGAGGAGGTTGTGGAGATGGACCTGACGGAAGGTAACGGCATCGGCGGGCCCGGCGCGGGGGCCAGAGCCGTCGACGGCGAAGAGGTGGACTCGCCTTCGCGAGCTGAGAACCCGAGGGGGAAGGGCAAGCCCCGGGGCCGGGGCACGACCCGCCCGCGCGACTCGACCAACTCGCGCGACTCGGAAGAGATGCGTCAAACCAAGGCGCAGCGCAGGAAGCTGGTGGCGTGAGACGAGACGGCGGCGAAACGGGACGACACGCGCCGAAGCAGAGTTGAGAATGTAATGTCGCGATTATAAACGTAGCCTCGTGATGAACTCAGAGCTCGTCCTTCTCGCCCTCGTCAGCCTTCTTCGCGGCAGCCTCGTCAGCCTCGTCCTTCGCGCCCTCGTCAGCCTCCTTCGCGGCAGCCTCATCAGCCTCCTTCGCGGCAGCCGCCTCCGCGCGTTCGATGTTGGCAGCCGCCTTGCGAATCATGCGATCCATACGCTCCCCCGGCGTGAGCTCCTCGTCCGGCCTGTCGTCCTCGCCCGTCAGCTTCCGTCGTTCGTGTTCCTCCTTGCGTAGCCTCTCCTCCTCCGCGGCCTTCCGCCTGGCCTCGATGATGGCGTCGGGGTCCGCAGCCTTGGCCGCGGCGGCTGCGGCTTCCTCGGACTTCCTCTTCAGCTCAGCCGCGCGCCTCTCCTCCCGTTCCTTGCGCTCGCGATTCATCTTCTCGTGCAGGGCGATGCGCTCCTCGTGGGTCATCGTCTCCTCGGCGTCGCGTCGTTTGGTCGCGTCGCGCAGGCGCATCGTCGCCTTCTCCGCCTGTTCCCAGGTCATGCCCGTCTCTTCCGCGACGGCGGCGATCTCGAAGTGGTCCGGCGCCGTGTCCGGCCTGGAGAACACCCACACGCGGGACTGGATCTCGCGGTCCACCGGAACGTCCGCGTGGTGAAGGTCGGCGGTCTTCTTGAACCCCCAGCCTTTGAGCCACTCCGCGACGCCGTCCAACGCGTAGGCTCCGTCGAACATGACCACGTGGCTGGGCGCCTTCAACGCGGCGCTCCTAGCCTTGATGGCGTCCTTCCTGTGGAGGCCGGGTTCGATGTCGCCGACGTTGGGGATCCCGCGGTCCCACCCGACCTGGTCGACGCCCAGCACCTCGCGCCACGCGGCGGCGTCGGCGAGGGACCCGTCGGGCTTGGCCCACCCGGCGCCAAAGTTGAAACGCAGAAACGCGCCGCCGTCGGCGGCGAACTTGTCAGCCTCGTCGAGCTCACCCTTCGGGGTGCCAAACCCCGGCGGGTCGCACTTCAGGAAGCGCATGGACACGTTCTGGCGGTGCACGTGGGTGGTCCACGGGTGCTGGTGGCACGGGGTGAGCGAGAGGATCCCGGCCGAGTGCGTCTCGCCGCGGTCCACCGCTTTTGCCAGCTCGGACCACACGGAGACGACGCCGCTCTGGTGCCTCATCGACAGGTACAGCGCGAGTGGGAGCTGCGTGAGGACGATCAATGTCACGGCGGCCATGCGCTTGTGTTTGGAGAAGGACGCGAGCTGCGCGCCGGCGGCGGCGAGCGCCGGGGCTAGCGCCGGGAGCAAAAAACGAAACTCTTTGTGAGCCGGGACGCTGTATCCGAGCACGGTCCAGCCAATCACGGTCAAGGGTGCCCATCGCTTCTTTCCAACGCAGGACATCACCGCGAGGGGTATGAACACGGTGGCGATCGCGGGGTATCCCTGCGTGAGGTTCCAGTGCCAAGGGTGCGAGCCGTAGAGAGCGCCGCCGCCCTCGAGGGCGTTGAACTTGAAAAAGTTCCAAGGCACCAGCTCCCATCGGCCGTAAAAGACCCGATCGACGCAGGCGGAGAGCGCCAACACGACGGCTCCGATGGGAACCGCCTCCTTCGCGATGAAAGCCACCCTGGAGCTCGACTTGACCGCCTCCTCGATGAAGATCGGGAGCCAGTAGAGCGCGGCGGCGGGGCGAATCGCGCACGAAACCGCCGCCAGCGCCAGCGCTAAGGGACGGTTCACATTCTTAACGTCATCGTTCTCGGACGCCGCGCCGGTCCACGGCCAGTACGCCAGCGCCGCGACGGTGAGCGCCGCCTCGGTGCAGTTGGAGAAGGTCCTGACCGCGCAGAAGAAGTTGAACCAGCACGCGAGGGAGCAGAACAGCGCCCATCTCGCGGCGGCGTCGGGCTCTGGCGCGCCCTCGGACTTCTCATCCTTGGCCTTCTTCTTGGCGCCCGCGAACCACCTGTGGGCGAGTTTGTACACGTGGACGTCGCCGGCCGCGGCGATGACCGCCTGCACGAGGCGCGGCGACCACACCATCACGAGCGTGCTGTCCAATCCGACCAGCTGGGCGATCTTGTAGGGAACCGCGAAGATGAGGGGATGGAGGTAGCCGCGCAGCGCGTGGGTCCACTCCCAGGTTAAATGCCCGTAGCCGAAGACGAGCTTATGGGCAACCTCGAGGGACTGCCAGTACTCGTCCGCGCTGAAGAACGTGCGCACGCAAACCGCATTGACGACGCGGAAGAGGACGCAAGCCGCGAACATCTTGAGCAAATCAGGGGCGGAATTGGAATTCCCCCCCGTGCTCTTGGCCGCTTTGGCCATGGTAGCGGGTGTTAACGGGGATCCGAATCCGCGGAGGTGCGGTCGCGCCTGTGTACGAGCGCTTGGAAAGCTCTCGAGCGCGTTCGCAAGATTGATATTCACGTGTGTATGGCCTGTGCACGTGTTAATGGAGTTGGATAGGGTGCGTGTGAGTATAATCGTCGGCACCCTGGCCCGCGGCCCCGATTTCCCCGAAACGAGCTCAAGTGAAAAGGTGCGGCACAACGCAAGTGTTCATTCACATCGTGTCTTCTAAGCTAGCTCGTTCGCGTACCGGCCGCGTCCGGTCCGATCGCGCGGGAGGCACAATAGAGACTCTATCGCCCTCCGCCCCGGTCGAGTGGCTGCTCGACTTTATGGGCGGGGGTTCACGTCAGTCTCCGCCGGTCCCGTCGCGTCGCCGGCGCCGAGTAAATGAAACTCTCCGATCTGCGAATACTTCTACGGGCGCCCGTCAATGACACGGGCCCCTCTCACGTTCGATGCGCGTTACTTTGCGGTCTTCTGCATCTGCTTGAGGATGTTGGTGGCCCTGTTGAGGGCACCCTCGCGCTTCTTCCACTCGCGCTGCTTCTGCTTGAGCTCGCTCTCGGCTTCGGACCGAGCCTTGCGAATCTCCTTGAGCTCGTCGGCTTTCTCCTTGGCGACCTCCTTGAGCTCGTCCGGGCTCTTGCCCTCGTGCTTCTCGATGAAGGAGACCTCGTTCTTGGCGCAGCCCTTCTTCGTGGCGGCGTCGCACACGGGCTTGTTGAGTTTGGACTCGGCGAAGCTCTTCATCGAGTTGAAGTCGCGGCCTTGTTGGTAATCTTTGCCTTTTTTATCCCCGCTCATGAAGTACTTGATGGTGGGGTAGCCCTGCACGCCCATGCGCTGGCAGGTGCCCTGGCCGTCCGCGGTGCAGTCCACGTCGACGATGAGGACGGAGGGGTGGTCGGCGTAGTTGCTTCCCAGCTTGTCCCAATCCGGCTTCATCGACTTGCAGTGCCCTCACCAGGGCGCGAGGAACTTGACGAACGCATTCTTCCCGCTGCCGAGGACGAGGCGATCGAAGTTGCTGTCGCCCGCCTGCACGACACCCTTGGCCGCGGAGGCGAGCGCGATGAGCGCGGCGAAGACGAGCGCCCGAAGGGCACCCGAGACACGAGAGGAGGCCATCGTGATGGCACCGACCCCGCGATCGTAGATCTGTGTGAAAGAAGGGTTCCGAAGAAAGTTTTCTGCCAAGCGAACGTCGACAGGAAGGTCAAAGCTGCAAAGCCGAGGAACACTTCCTCTTCCGTTCAGTTACACAGTCGCCGGATCCGTCTCCGTTCGGCCCGAACCGACCCCTCGAGCGTACACATCAGGACGGCGCGCTGGCCCAGTGGGCCGTTACCGCGCCGCCCGTCACCAGGTACCGAGGGACGATGCCGGGCCGAGTCGCTAACTCGGAAGGTCCGGCTACGCCGCTAACTCGCTTCGCTCTCGCCAAAAATATTTCACTTCACCCCCTCACGGCGGCCACGTCCGGCGGGTCGCATCCACCCTCGGGCCTCTCCCCGATGACCTCTCCGATTATATCCCGCCAGCCGTCGCGCTCGCCACGCGCCAGGCATTCAGCCCCGAGCGCCGCGCGATCCGTCGAGCGTCGCTCCCGCCCCGCCGCGGATGAAGCCAAAGCCGCCGCGAAGGACTCGGGCGTCGGACACAGTACACCGCACGGATGCGACTCGAAACCTTCTAGATGCGACTCGAAACCGTCCGGTTGCGACTTGAATTCCCCGAAATCACACTCTCCACCCCCCTTCTCCGTCCCCGTCGCGTCGAAAAGTAGGTCGAGCAGAGTCCTGTTGCCCGGGATGTCTCGCGCGATGATCGGCACGCCCGCCGCGGCGGCTTCGAGTATCGCGCCGCTCTGACCCTCCGATTTGGACGTGTTCACCACGGCGGCAGCCGCTCGCATGTACCCCACGGTGTGCGCGCGGTCCACCGGGGGTATCAGCACGGCGTGTTTGGACGTCTTCAGCCGTTCGATGACCGTATCGCGGTACTCGTCGTCCAGGGAAGGGCCGAGAATCGCGAGTACAAACGGGTCGGAGTTACTTGAGGCGCCGATCGAGTCGATCGCGTCGATTGCCCATAGCACGTCCTTGACGGGCCTCAACCCCGCGGGGAGGAGAAACACGGGCGTGGTGCTCGGGACCCCGCACGCCTCGTGAAGCGGCAACGGCGGCGGCGGCGGCGCGGGTGCGTTCGCGTCCTCGGCGTCGCCTTCCGTTAAATGAACCGGCTCCTCGTCCGTCGGTAGGTTCACCCCTTGGGGCACGACGCGCGTCCTCCCGTCGGAAGGTAGCGACCCAGCCGGCGCGGCCGTGATCATCGATGCCGAGAACGACACCACCTTATCGACGGCGTGCGCCCGTCGCGTCAGCACGTCAGCCTTATCCCCGGCGTCCACGTTGACGTCGGTGCCGCCGAGCACCAAAACAGTCGGCACGAAATCCTCGCCTCGACGCCTCTTAATCTCCGCGAGCTGGTCCAGAACGTCGCCGCACTTGAACGCGTGCAGCACGCCGACGACGGCGACGTCCGCGGCGTCCAGGTACTGCTCCAGATCCCCGACCTCGTCGAAAGAGGCGGTGCGCGGGGGTAAATCGCGCGGGCTGGCGAGGATCATCTCGAGACCGCACTCGCGCTCGATGACCCCGCCGATCCTCCCGATGGTCACGCCGTTCCCGCCGTCCGCGCGCCCGGACCCCGCGCGCGCTGGAAGCGTCGGCGCCACGAGGAGCGCGCGACGCCGTCAGAGTTTCCCGATTGCGTTAGGTGCTCCGTCGATCGCGACTCTGAACCCAACGTAGACGGCGTTCATCTCAGGCCAGAAGCTGTGCCTGTACCCCGCCCGGGCGATGGGAGCCGACGTGGCCCAGCAGCCGCCCTTGCACACCTTGCGGTACCCGAACCACGGCGCGCTGTTTTCGCGGTACGGAAAGTCCATCTGGAAACCCGGATACGGGAGAAAGGCGCTCGACGTCCATTCCCACCCGTTGCCCAGCATCTGTCGGCATCCCCACGCGCTGTCCCCGTCTGGCAACGCACCCACGTCGACGGTGTTCCCGCGGAAGCCGTCGAGGTTCGCGCGGCTCGTATCCGGGCCCGGTGAGTCACCCCACGGGTACGCCCTGCGCTTCAGTCGTTCGGTGTCGGGCCCGTAATTCCCGGGCTCGGTTCTCGCCGCGATTTCCCACTCCGCCTCGGTGGGCAGCCGCCCCCCGACCCACGCGCAATACGCCTCCGCCTCGTACCAGCTCACGTGCAGCACCGGCGCGTGGGGTCGCACCGGCGTGGGATCCCCGTCGAACAGGTACTCGTGCCAACCCCCGGCCACCTTGCTAAACCCCGAAGAACCCGGGGTGGTCACCCGGACCCACCACCGCGGCGCCTCCGAGTTCAAACCCGCCTTTGAAGCCTCCGCGTCGCTCATCCCGGCGCTCTTCGCCGCCGTCCTGTTCCCGCACAGCCACCTCCACCCCTCGTGCGACCACAGCGTGCGCTTATGGTACCCACCCGCGGCGATGAACGCCGCGTACTCTGCGTTTGTAGTCGCCGCCTTTGCGATTCGAAACGCGGGTACCTCGATCGAGTGCGCCCAACGCTCGGCGTCAAACACCCACGGCTCGTCCCGTTTGGCGCCGAGTAAGTACCTCCCCGCGGGGATGGACACGAACCCCGAGTGGGCACCCCGCGCGGTCCCGCCAACCTGGACGATACTCGAGGCGGTCGGCATCGCGAAGACGTCGCCCCAAACGTTCGCCACCGCCGCTTGAACGCTCGAAGGCAACGGCGCTGAAGGCGCGTACCCGAGCGTGTGCCGGGTCTGGATGAAATCCTCGACGTGCCAGTGCTCGTGCACGATGCCGTAGACGTGCAGGTAGGTGGACACCGGGTCCAGCCGCGTGTCATCGTCCGGACCCACCGCGTCGACGAGTCTCTCGGTGACGTCGGCGATGTACCCGCGAATCTCGCCGATGCTCGGGTCGGTCCCGCACACCTCGCCCGGTTTCCACCTGTCGTCGTGGTTCGCCCTGAACGAGTCGAACAGGGCGTGAACGTCGTGGTCGGGGAGGACGGGTTTTGACCCGGGCGCGAGCAGCCGCAGGATCATGAACTCGTAGAAGTGCGCGATGTGCCCCAGGCCCCAGTCCATCGGATTGAGGGACGGCTCGCACGTCGCCCTTAACTGCGCGGGGGTTAGGCCGGCGAAGACGCGCTCGGTTCGCTCGCGCACGTCCCGGTACATCAGCCGCAGCTGCCTTCGGGTCAGCCCCACGTGCTTCTCCGCGAGGGTGCCGTAGAGGTCGAGCTTGACGAGGTCGTCGGGGGTGGCCAACGCGACGACCCTGGAGGAGGATCCCGGTGTGATGCCATCGGGCGGTGAGGCGCCCGGGACCGGGACGGAGTGGGCGTGAATGCCGTGGAACCAGCGGTCGCGCGCCTCCATCGCGATCTGAATCGCGGTGGGCACTCGTGTCCGCGGTCGGGTGAAGCGCGCTGCCGGTCGTGGCGCGCCCGGAGGAAAACGCGTCGACTAAAACTTTTAACAACACGTGGAAGTTGTTCGGGTCGCGAGCGGAAAGAGGGCCAGTCCGAGGGCGCCCACGCGCGGTGTGTCGGGCGACGAAGGGGCGACGGGATGCCCGCGGGAGCCGAGGGGTTCGACACCAACGGGAGGCCCGATGACCTGCTGAAGAGGATCACGTACAACTCCAACAACTTCGGCAAAGGCGCCTTCCTCTTCGCCGACGCCGACGCCGGCCCCGAGGATGAATCGAGGGCGCGACGCAATCGCTTCCCGAAGAAGGAGAACCTCGAGCTCGAGCGAAAGTTGTACGATACCATGGAGAGGGAGGCGGACGAGGTGGTGAAGGCCAGGGTGGCGCAGGCGGAGCAGGCCGCGGTGGAATTCAAGTGGGACGTCTACGCGGACCCGAACGCGGCCGCACCGACCGTCGATGCCACACCGAACATCCAGCACCGACCGAACGGCGACGGCTGCGGGGCGGCGATGCGCGCCGCGCTGCCGCCTCCCGAGCCGGATGATCCGCAGGCGGTGCTCGCGGGTGAGTTCGGCGCGAAGTGCTCGTCCAAGGAGGTGCGGGGCGCGCTCGAAGCCTCGGGGTGGGACCCGCGTAAGGCTCGAAAGCTGCTCGAGAGCCTCGCGTCCAGTCGAGGCGGCGACGGACGACGCGAGCGAAGACGGAGCAAGGAGAAGGACAAGGTGAAGAAATCGAAAAAGTCGAAGAAGAGGAAGAGGAGCAAGTACGACAGCAGCGACGGCGACTCAAGCTCGTCCTCGAGCTCGTCCTCCAGCTCGTCCTCCAGCTCGAGTTCGCGCAGGCGACGCAAAAAATCCAAAGACAAAAAGTCAAAACGACGACGATGACCGGACCGTCCCGCCAACGCGCGCGTTGGCTCTCTACAACCTTTAGCCAGCTAGCTAGTCTATTCTACGTGACATGTGTGTCAGATGTCGATATAGTCTACTCAATCACCGAACGCGGCCATGAGCGCGGAGAACAGGAACAGCGAGAGCGCAAAGCCCACCACCGTGTTTGCCACGATGGTCGCCCCGATTTTCACCAGCACCTCAACCACGCACGCCAAGAGCATCGCCGAGGACGCCGCCGTGGACATCGCCGCGCCCGTGAGCGTCGGCGCCATGTGCACCAACGCCGCCTTCACGCGGTCGTCCCTGCCGGCACCCCCGCCGCCCTCCTCGGTGTACGCCATCGCGAGGTGTATGCAGTAATCTATGGAGCTGCCGATCAGAAGAGTCACGCACAGTTCCTCCACGACACCAAACTCCCACCCCAGACTC
>Ga0315320_10000360_pt1 | contig 36799 bp, 63 predicted proteins | sample M140m21515metaG_FD_203458 | JGI IMG/M metagenome (GOLD analysis project Ga0315320, IMG submission 203458) | Ammonia-oxidizing marine archaeal communities from Monterey Bay, California, United States - M1 40m 21515 | ecosystem: Environmental > Aquatic > Marine > Coastal | place: USA: California... | reverse complement strand
CTTCCGCTTGTTCTCTTTGACTTGTAGTTTGTTTTCATAGTTCTATAAATTTATATTTATTTGGGTCAGTCCTATACATTGTCTGTGTCCAATCCTTTCTACTGTCATATACATCTGCCTCAAACCAATGCTCATACATTGATGAAGGCACTACGATAGCGTGTGTTAGCTGTGTGTTCACCAAGAAGTAGGCACTCGGTTTAACCTCGTGTCTATCATATGACTTTTTAGCACAAACTATTATACTGCTCCAAGGTATTTCATCGTGAGAGGTGAAGTCAAAAGATTGGTGTTTAACCTCAATGATTTCTTTCTTACCATCTCGGTGCAGGAGTATATCTCCCTCGTCTATGAAGTCTCTGTATTCTTTCTTGGAGCCTGCGATATGTAAAGCAGGTACAGTAACTGTCACCTTCTTGCTGTGCAGGTACATTGCTACACGCCAAACCGCAGCGTTAGACTTGCCCAGCTTATTCATATAATCGTCCCAAGCTTTATTTGTCATCCTTTCTCCATTTATAAATTAGGTAGCCGTTCCAAGCTAATACGATGAAACAGCATATGACATCTTCAAGTGTCATTCCGCATCACCAATATTATTGAGTGTACCACACTCACATATATGCAACTGATTAACTCCTATCACGATTGGGATTTGCTTGTCGCATCCCCCACAAAAATAATTTTGTTTCATTTCTCTTTGGTGTTAAAGGTTTCAAAATAAGGGCAAAGAAACATTCCAAGTTTTTTAGTACGCTTTTGGTAAGTTCTTTTGAACTCCTCTTTGGCGTTTTGGGTTTCTATGTAATGATTCAAAGCCTCTTCAAAAGTTCTACTCTTATCGTATACTTGGTCATCACGCCCTTGCTGATAAAACCATTTTGCTATTTTTATGTAGTTCATCTCTCTTTGGTGTTAAAGGTTATGCCATATCCTTGTAGACTTGAGTCCCTTTGTAGCTCGTAGCCACCAAATCTACCTGCGTAGATTAAATAACCTATACACTTTTCTTTTTCAGAGTAATTCCTTATATCAAAAAAAGCAGGGGATACATTGATTTTTCCTTTGTGTCCACGAATATCTGCCTCTACTACGGCATCGTTTAATAGTTGAACTAATGTTTTCATTTCTCTTTTGTTTTTAAGGTTTTCATACAATAAGAATAAAAGTCTTTATCCTCAACTCCTTCAAGTTTCTTTTTCAATAATTCATTCATCTCTTTGAAACCATTCTCAAATGCTTTGTCAATGCGCCTCCAAAAAAGATAGTCTTGGATTTCCTTCACTACGATGAGTGATACAAATGCAATTGCGATAATTAGTAGTGTGACTTCAATCATTTCTCGTTTGTTGTTAAAGTAACTGCATAACCAAACTACCAACACCCCAAGATGCTACCACAATTAACCAAAACAAAGCCCATATCTTAAGTCCATAGCATATATAGCAGTCGGCTTCTTCGTAAAATTCTTTGGGAGTAAAAGCCTTGCCCGTCCAATAAGCACCTATTGCAAGTAGTGCTATTACAATGATTCCTATTATTATTTTCATTTCTATTTGGTGTTAAAGGTTTGCGCCTACTTTTATATGTGTGCGCCTATTTTTGTCAAGCTATCGCCTGACAATGTATTATTAAAAGTCAGTTTATACCCTTACTTGTATCATTAAAGGTCGTGTTCTATGTTCTGTCTCTCAACATACCTGCGCCACATATTAGCAGCCCAAGCCTTTCTCTGCATCTTGTTAGGGTACAACTTTCTCAACCTCGCATTTGCTATGCGAAGAAACTGATTCATCTTATTCATAGTAATTGATTTTGGAGGGGAGGGGGGAATTGAACCCCCCTATTAACCTACTCCCCAGTAAAGCTATTTCCTTTTCCCCTTTAACGTTTTAGAACAAGTCGTCATCTTGTGCATTAGTTGCAGCAGCTCCTTTGAAATCCATCGTAGGAATCTCTGCATAAAAACCACCGTCTTTTTTAGACTTGAGGTCAATGTTTACCCAACCTCTATCATTGAGGTTAGCCTTTAGTGTTTCAAGGTCTGAAGCTTTCAGCCCAAGATTGATAATCTGTCCGTACTTCGTGGTCTTTACACGCGTACTTCCTACAAATTTCTTTTCAGTCATCTTAATAGATATTTAGTTAATAAAAAGAATTACTCTACGACCAGTTTGGAGAGGTGGTCTACTCTTTGTTTCATTCTACTCATCTCAATTTCCACATCTGATAGACGTTGTTCAACGCCATTGTCGCTGCTGTGGACTTGCTCTATCGCATTTGTCAAACGATTGTACATACCCTCATAGTCTGGATTTTTTTGAAGGTACTCGTTATGGTTTGCCGTGCAGTAGTTAGCTGCCATCTCTGCGGTAATCTTCAATACACTTGCGATGTTCTTCATCGTGTAATGTGAATCACGGAGGACTCTTGCTATCAACGCTCTGGTTCTCACTACGATAGGAAACCTACGACCAGTGTAGAAATGCTCTTTATCTACTCCTGTTACGTCTACTGCATTGAGTACCACCATCTTTTCAAAGTGGTTACAGTTCTCCAACCATTGCGCTGTAAGGTCTGAATTGCTCATTTAAAAATCTTTTTTCGTAAACATTAATACTTGTATTCAACTCTACTTCTCCCCAGTGTAGGAAGTCATCAGAGGCTTTAAATATACCCACCTCATATGGGAACACCTTTTCCACTACGAGGAAATAGAAATCGTCCATTCCAAAGATAGTCTTGTAGAGATAGGCTTGTTGATTGTACAGCATAAATCTCGCTGACTTCTTAAAATCCTCAAGTGATTTAGCGGTGGTCTTTAGGTCTACGATATAGTTCTTCTCGCCATCAAACACTATTGCATCAGCTTTACCTTTTACTGCAATCTCGTTTCCGCTTTCCGTTACAAATGTTTTTATACCTGCAACTTCGGGCTTGGCTTCTATTCCCATAATATCGTTTACCTCTGGAACTTTAAGCAGCTTATCGTACATACCATAGACTAAATCATAATCCTTTTCGGGCAGCACAAGTTTGCCTTCGTGTTCCATCTTAAACTCTTTATAAGCGTTGCCTCTACGAGTTCCTTCCCATCTTACAGCTACTTCTTTATCCTCAAGGAATAGAGCGTGTAGTGCAGTACCTACATCAAAGAATGAGGTAGAAGGGTAACTCCACTTACCTTGCTTCCAAAGGTGGAACTTTGTTGGTGATTGGCGCAGGAGTTTGAAGGCACTATTGGACATATAAGATTTGTCCGAGTAGTACGCTTCATCGTCCTTGAATCTTTCTAAATCAGTCATTACGCAAGAATCTCATTACGCTGTGCTGCTGTTAGCTCGTACTTATCCAGTGCTTTAACTACTGCATCTTTCTTACCATCTTTGACAGCCTTAACCATCTTTGATTTGATTTCATCAGTAAGTTCTAATAGACTCACTTTAGCAGTTGCCTTAACCGCAGCTTTAGGTTTACTTCCTTGTTTTGAGATAGCCATTGAAACCTCGTTTGAACTCGCAATAGAAGTATCAATCCCAATACCAAGATTAGCCAATGCACGGCCCCAAGCACTTGTTTCACAGTTTTCCACATAGCTTGTTTTGTTTATGTAGCTACTGGACTTATCCTCTTGAGCAAAACCTGTGGCTACTATATCTCCTTTATCGTTGAGTACAGAAGCCTTGATTACACAAGATACTTCATCTAAATGATATACGTCAGAGGTCAGAGACCAACCTTCGTATTGTCCGCTTTCACGGAAGTATTTGATTCTTTGATTGACCTCAACATATTCTTTTCCTTTGATGTTGGTGGTCTTAAACTGATAACGACTCATATATAAACTTTAATTAGTTACTAAAATTGTTTGAAGGGGGAGCAGTGCGTTGCACTATTTAAAACCAAAACCAATAGAAAAACTCCCCCTCCTACTTAAACAATGTAAACAAAAGTACAACTTTGTCTATTCAAATATAGATAAAATTATATAATAACTACCACGCAACACCAGAAATTTTTGTTTTTAATGCAGAAATCTCACTATTAACTTGCTTTGACTGCTTCTTTAGAGATTCATTCTCAAGGGTTAAGCGGTTGTTAGTGCTTATCAACTCTCTGTTTTGTCTTGCCAATTTCATAAGGCGTTCCCGTACAGCCTTGTTACGCTCCATAAACTCATCGTAGGTGTGTTCCTCCAGTAAGCTATAAGGTAGCATCGTCTTGGCTACGATATTGTCTATCTGATAGTACACAGATTTGTAGTCCCTATCAAATTTGTAATTCATCTCGTGTTGTTTACAAGCGTGGATTACTGTGGCGTGGTCTTTACCTAATACCGTTCCGATAGCATCAAGAGACATCGTAGAGTATTTACGCATCGCTACTAAAAAGCTATGGCGGTGTATGACATACTCACGCTTTCTTGATTTCAATGGTATCTCTTTATACTTTGTGATTTTAGCCCACACATCTGCGGCTAACTTCTTTTGCGACAGGTCTAAAAAATCTTTCTCTTTCATAGTATACTTCTGTATAAATACCCTTATATCAGTAGGGTATATTAGTATTCTTCTATTATATTTCTAATATAGAATATATCTTAAAGATATATTCTTATATATTACTATTATATTACTTCTAATATATATATATTACTAATATAAGTAATATATTACTACGGGTGTTTAGGAAGTTAAATCCCCAGTGGGTAGTCCTCATTCTCTGGTACAGTTATGTCCCAAGAGATTTCATTTAAGGTATCTGCGGAGGCGTTTAAGCCACCTTCTATCCACTTGTAGTATTGGTAGTCATCATCAACGAATAAGCCTCTTAAATCCGTTGTATCATAAATCACTCTCATAACGCTGTAATATGTTTGTTAATCTTTCTACTTCTTTTTTATAGTCCTCACGCTGTGCGATAACCATTCTATGTTTCTCTCTCGCTTTGTCTATCTTCCCCAATAATTCAGAGATTTCCCGTACACGGCTTTCATAAGCGTAATAGAACCTATCTAATGAACCAATCAACTTGGCTACCTCTCTGCTGTCCTCCAAGAGTTTAGCTATCTCAATAAACTCGTTAATGATATAGCCCAACTCTTTAAGGTCGTTAGCAAATAATAATCTGTGTAGGTTATCTGACATCTATCCGATTTCTTCTGTCTCCTCTTGAATGTTTGAGTATTCTTCAAAGTCAATGCTCTTAACTTCAACCTCTGTAAACTCTCCTTCCCAAACGTAATCTATGATAAGGTCTTTCAATGGAACACTGGTTCTCTCATTCATATTAATCTTAACCTTGATGGTAGCCTCTACATAAATGTCGGCTGTCTCTATCGTGTAATAGCTTCTATCGCTCATCTTTATATAGTGTTTGTTGAACAAAATCTTTAACGCCTTCTGCCTCTGTATCTAAAAGGTAGTAACCGAGTATATCTGCAAATAGATTATCGTCTACCTTGTCGTAGTTCCAAGCGCATACAATGGCTATATCTACCTTGCTTACAACGCCACGTCCATCGTTTCGTCTCCAAGACTTTAGAACCTTTTTAAATTCCTCTACTGTCCACATTACCCTACCATTTTTTCGTTCATATACGCATCGTAGCTTTCTGCACAGGACTGAAAAGCATCTTCCTTTAGGTTCTGTACCAACCACTCAATCTCATCGTAGGGGCATTGCCAATGATTCATAATCTGTTCGGCATACCATATTGCTATATCTTCTTTCCTTTTCATATCAAATCAATTTTCTAATTAAACCAAAGGCTTTAAGCTGCTTAACAGAGTCTGGAATTATCTGCATATAACGCTTACGGTTGATATCATAGATAGTCCAATTTTCTGCCTTGTTGCAGTTCACTCCTCCTTTAACGTGCTTGGCTACACCAAACCTCCCATTAAACTTACTCACGCTTCCATCTTTCTTTGTGAACTCACCACCGAAGATTACTCCTGTGGATTTTAATTCACTCACGATACGCGATAATGATTCTTTGTCTGTAAGGACAACGGTGTTGTCTCCTTCTTGATAGATTGAATTACTCATTTTATAATTGTTTAGCATTATTAATTCCTTCCCATATACTCTCCCACGCGCCCTCGTAAGCTGTAAAGGTCTTTAAGACCTCGTTAGTACTTCCGTGATACACGGTAATGGTTGCGCCTCTTAAATCAATTCTAATTGATGCTGCGCCTTTCTCTTTAGTTCTCATATCATTTTGGTTTTAGTGATTGAACACTTCAAATGTAATGAACATATTTGTTAATATCCTAATTTATACAAAAGAAATACTGAAAAAACTTTTACATTAATTCTGAAGGCCCCAATTCCACAGGGATTTCCGTTACAGAAAAAGTCCCCAATTTTTTGACGAGTTCGCGTTTCCAAGTAAAACGAGTACCTTTTATCCGTCCAACCGCGTGTAACGGTTTGACGACCAAAATCGCCTCCGTGAGTATTTAATACCAGTATTTTATACCTATGAATAGGTGTTTATACCTAAAATGAGTGTTTAATACTACGCCTTGAGTGTTTAAACTCAATTTGCCCAATTAAAGAGCAAAACCCTTGCACAGTAGAAAAAGCCGCCATAAATTGCGAGTGCAAACGAGCGATAAACGCCCGTTATCATTAAAACCAAAAGCAATGTTAAAAGCAATTTTTAAAACCCTTGAAAGGTTCAACGACGACAACAGCGGTACATTTGAGGCCCTTGTATTATTCTTTTTATTAACTGCAACGGCTGCCGCCGTTGTGAAATAATTTAAACAATGGACACACACGAAAAAGAAAAGACCCTATTTGACATTAGCGATATTTTAAACGACACTGGCGCACATAAAAAACTAAAAATATTGTGCGAATGGGTAGAAGCTGAAAATTACGAGTTAATAGGCTGTGAAATAGAAGAGGCTATTTTAAAAATAATACTCAACTCAATAGAAGATTAAAACCAATAACAAACAATTTAAAACAATGAAAAAAGAAAATACAAAATTTGCAATCCTTAATAGGATAGACGAAGAAATCAAAGAAGCAGCCGCAGAAATTCACAGCGGATTAAGCCCAGAAGAAAAAAAAGAAGAAGCCGCAGAACTGGCAGAGCTTTACGAAGAAGATATAACACAGCGAGTTTATGAGCTTTTTGAAAACTTTGTAATGTATTACAGAGACGCAGCCGAAATAGTGGCGGAACTTGGATATTACAACGGGTGGGAAGATTTGCAAATGTTAGGCGGTGAACTACCCAACAACATAAGCCAGTTAGCATATGCGGCAATATATGAAGAAGCCGTAAACGAGGGCTTATTGTATGGCTATGCGTGGGCTTTTGAGGAAGTGCAAAAGGAATGCGAAGAATTAAAAGAAGAACTTAAAAAAGCGGAGTTATGAAACTAAAAGCGAATTTTGACGGCAGCCTATACATTGAGACGAAATTAGGCCACGAACGCCCGCACGTTATACACTGCAACGAGTCCCTTTTTGAAATCAAGCAAGACAGCGCAGAGCCTTATTTAGTCGCGGAGGAAGCGGGTAATTTTGCAAGGTTGCACCTGCTTACCAGTTGGAGCGAAGACGAAGCACTTCAAGACGTTGCAACCTATTTGCAAGAAGAGGAAGAAACAGAAGAGCCGCACTTAATCGCAGTATTTAAACTAAACTTTTGAAACGATGAAAAACAAAAAACAAATAACCCTAACCAATTTAAAAGAGGCGTATACAGGTAACACCTTCATTTATGGCCGTTTTGCTTTACAAGCTTACCAAGACCTAAAAAGTAAGTATAACGAAACACCGCCCGAAGATTGGGAGCGGGTAAGTATTGAAGCCGTTCAAACTTTTGACCATTTGCGCAGCTTATTAACACGGGCCGAATATCTGGAAAGGCGGAGCGATATAAACAACGTGTTAGAGTCTGAAAATATAGATATCAAATTGGAACGCCACCAATACGCGCCAGAGATGAACAAAGCACATTTTTATTTAATAGTAAACAAGGCGCACCAAAAAGTAGGAATAATACCCGCGCCACAATGCACCACAATAGGCGAAGCAGTGGAAGCCCTCACAGGTACACAACTCAAAAATCTTTGTTTATATGTTTGATGCACTCACAACGAAAGCGGCAAAGGTGCAAACGTCCCCAAAAGGGCGGCACTACATAAAAGCAGGGGCACGCGTGTATCTGCCAACGCTTAACAATTACAGCAGCTTAACAGACGGAAAAACATATATTTTCAACAAGGATAAAAGCAAAGTTAAACGGCTGCTCAACTGGATATAAAACCAGTAAACGAACTAAAATAGGGGTATCCATTGGATACCCCTATTTTTTATGCGCTGAAGTAATAAGGGGGAAAGTTAATAGGGTTATAAGGGCCAGAAGCTACGCCCCCCGCCAACCTTTACGCAATACAGGGCGCAAAAAGGGGTATTAAGGGGGTACGGGAGGACTGACCGACGAGGGAAGGTGAAGTATATACTTAGACCTAACTCCCTGCGGGGAAACGGGGGCGGGGAGTTGCTTTATGCTCACATCTATTACATCCTTTCTAACAGACTTAAATACCTTCTACTATACATTGGTATCACTTTATACGGAAACGCTCTTAAACATCTTCTAAACACCCTTAAAAGAGCTATAGTCATTAGCCATTGCTGAAGGGAAATACATCTATGCCAATACATAGGGTAGCATTATATCCTATGGGTATATGTAGTAGTATACTAATATAGTAGACCTCTTTATTAGAGGTCTACTAATATATTAGTAATATATACAAGTAATATATTAGTATACTACGCGCGAGAAAATAATATGCTTAATGAATTGAAATATCATTCACTAATTGTATATTAGTGTAAACGATAAGATTGTTATGACACAGAAAGAGTTAATGTTAGCTTTAGCAGGTGGTGGTCTACCGAAGAATGATGTGAAGAAGGAGATGTTTAAGTTCTATAATTCTATGGTGGGCAAGAGTAAGTATTTTAGTAAGCAGGAGAATCCAAAGACTGCTTGTGGAAGTTGTATCCAGAGAGTGAAGACTTCTATTTGGAAATGGTATCATAGTGATGAGAAAGCACCAACCTATAGTGAGTTGGAGTTTATGGGAAGGTTGGGCGCACATAACATACCCTTATACAAAGTTGTGAAGTAATGGCAAGTGTTAGAGATACAAATGGCAATGTAGTTAGGGGGCTTGGTTCAGAGCTTACTGATATGCAGAGTGAGTTTATTGATAAGGTAAAGAAGTATGGCTTTGAGGAGGCTGCAAAGATAGCTACCGAGATGAAGTATACGAACTACTACCGAGACAGGAGAACTATCGGCACAGCCTTCTATAATGAGCTTATGAAGATTGTAGCATCCGAGGGTATGCAGATAGAGGCAGCGAAGGGTTCTAACATTAAGGCTTTAATTAATATCAGAGACAAAGCACTGCGTGCAGGAGATGATAAAGCTGCTATGGAGGCGATAAAGATTCTTAATGATATGCAAGGGTATAAAGCACCTACGAAGGTGCATCAGACCAAGATAGATGTCAAGGCTACTATTGACCTTACAGCAAGTAGTGACGATGATGATATGGACTATATTGATATTTAATGGAGATTAAGCTATACAACCCTACACAACCTCAAAAGGACTTCTTAAACATCATCTACGAGGATAGGCCGTTTATTACATTGGCAGCTATGGGTAGGCAGACAGGTAAGACCTATGCGATGATGAACGATGCTGTGATGAGGGCATTAAATAATAAGAAGCATAGGATGTTCTGGGTGTCGCCTATACAAGACCAAGCCAATAAGGTGATGAAAGACATAGAGAGTATGTTTAGTAACCACCAAGATTTGTTTTCAGAAATAGTCACAAGGTTTGATAGGAAGCACAACGAGATATACTTCTACAACGGTAGTTTTATTAAGTTCCGTTCTTCTGAAGCGGGGGATAACCTTCGTGGTGCTACATTAGATTTTATCTATATTGATGAGGGTGCTTTTATTAAGGAGGCATTTATCAATGAGGTATTGCTGCCTATGGTTACAAGGACTAACGGTAGGGTAGTAATGTCTTCTACTTTTAACGGTAAGAACTGGTATTGGGACTGGTATCAAAGGGGCTTACAGGAAGAGGATTGGGGACAGATAAAGAGCATCAAAAGAACATATCTTGACCTAAATGACCAAAAGGTGGAGGAAACAGTGTTAGGGATTAGGAAGTCTATGACTAAAGCACAGTTTGACCAAGAGTTTTTGTGTAGACCCGTGAGTGCTGATGCGTTATTCTCCAATATTGAGGAAGCTATTGTTGAAGAAGTAACAGAGCAGTACGATAGGCTGTATATCGGTATGGATATTGGTGTGGCGCAGGATTATACTGTGCTTACTGCGATGACTCAAGACTACGAGGTGATAGATGTTGATAGGTTCAACTTCAAGGAACAGGGGATGGACTCTACGGAGTTTAAACAACGTATAAAGGACTTTTACCTTAAACACTTTGATAGCCTCGCAGCGGCATACTTTGAGGTCAATAACAATGATTTACTATTTGATGAGATTACGGATGACGATAGGATGTATAAGCTTATACCCTTTCAGACCACAAGTAAGAGTAAGCCAGAGATTATAAGAAATTTAATCAAACTCTTTGAGGATGGTAAGATTAAAATACCACAGTATGATGTATTGGTAAAAGAATTGTACGATTACAAAAGTAAGAGAAACCCAATAACAGGTAACTTACAGTTTTCTAACACCGATGGTAAGCACGATGACTGCGTAATGAGTTTAGCTATTGCCGCTTATTGCACCACAGAGGAGCAGGACGGAGGTATAACAATGTTTTTATAATGAATTTTAAGAATCACATAGAGCTTATAAAGCATTTAAAGAAGTCCGATGATATCCCAGCCTTCTTGGAAAACTTCAGAGGTGTAGAGAAGCTTAAAATATCCCGTTCCATAAAAGAGGATTATCCCTTAAAGCCTAAAAAAACCATTTCTGAGAAGATAGAATATGAGTTTAATATATACACTTCCATAAACGACCTTGTATTAGGACAGTTTATAATGATTGAGCAGATAATCACAGGTAAAACAAGTTTGCAAGAGTATCAAATAGATTTAGAAATACTTAAACTAATACTACGTCCTAAACACCACACCTATTTTGATAACGAAAAACCAGAAGAGGAAAAAGATAATGAGTATAAAATACTAAACACGGAGACTTCAGACTTGTATTGCGTGATGAATCTCTTTTTAGAGGACAGAAACAAGGTATTGTTTAAGGACTTCGCAGGGGTATTCTACGATTTAAAAGAAAATGACCAAGAGGAAGATGAAGAAGAGCAAGCAGAGAAAAATTCAGAAATGCTTTTTCAAAATCAGTGGCACTGGTATTCTATAGTTCGTATGCTGGCACAAGAAGACATAAGAAGGTATGCAGATATATATATGCTTCCTATGAGTGTAGTTTTGCCAGAAATGTCATACATAGCTCAGAGGAACAAGATAGATAATGCAAACAGAAGACAATCAGAGGCACTCCGTAAATTGTAAATTAAGAAAAGACCGCTGTGAACGATTTAACCACTATATACGAGTTGTTTGAGCAATTTGGAACTAATCATTCTATGGTTAGCGAATTTAAGCTGCTCAACTCATTAGACGATTTAGAGAACATACAAATCAATCATAGAGGATTGTTCATCGCATTAGAGGATGCTAACATCTCAAGAGATGGTGGCAGCCCTATATACGATGTTAACTTCAATATAGTGATTGTAGACAAAGTAGCTGTAGACGAGCCTTTATCACTTATAAACTCTAATCAAGAGAATTTATTCGTTATGGGTCAGTTACAAGACTACTTCATACAAAACCTTGATGGTGAGCAAAGCTTTCAAGAGGTTAGTATGAGAGGCTTCTCTTCAGAAGACTACAACATAACAGCTTCAGTTAGTAATGCTACATTCGTTGTAGGAAGAAATCCGTACTTGAGAGACATTGACATTTAATGGCTGTTGATGTAAATAGAATGAAGAATCCAGATGCCGCTAAACAACAGCAGCAGGGTGCTTTACGTTTCTACATACAACAAGAGCTTAATAAATCACAGATAATAAGCAGGTTAAAATCCAACTTAAAAGGAACGGCTATAGACGGGGAACCTTATATACACAAAGCGACTGGTAGGTTGGAGAAAAGTATCACCCCTAATAAAGACGGTCAAAAAAATTGGGGTAAAAGAATAACATCAAAAATCAAAGTTGACGCTTATTTGGGGTTAGGTATTGGCATTGAGCAAGTTTCGGCAAGAATTGATATGGAAGCTTATGGAGATACTCTTGATAGCGGAGGTATGGTTCAAGTTGAACAAAACGACATATACCGATGGGTATTAGCAAAAGCAAACAGATATCCTACAGGTCAGTGGTACTATAGAGGAGGTCCAATAAGTGGCTCCGAGATGACAACAAGCGCAGCTTGGAACATATCCTATCACATTACTAAAAAGATAAAGGTTGTAGGTGTTAGAGAAACGGGTTGGTTGGATTTCCTTAAAGGAAAGAATGGACTTAACGGGGCTTTACAAAGAGCATTCACTCGTTATTTAAATGATTACGATGATTACACTTATGGAACGGTAATCAATAAGTTAGATAAAATGTTAAGCAAGCTATAAAATGGCAGAACAAAGTAATAGAATACAGTTTCTACAAGATGCGCTACGCAAATTAGCGAAAGCTGTAAGAGAAGTATCGGGAGGTTTAATTGACCTTGACAAGACTATTTCTAAAATAACGGGTAGTACAAAGAAACTTGAGCAAGAAGTAGACAAGGCTTCAGCTAAAACTAAAAAGTACAAGGATAATTTAAAGCAAGCTAATAACGAGCAAAAGAAGTTTGGTAAAAACACTGATGACAATAACAAAAAGTCTAAAGGGTTTGGAGCAACGATGCTCAAGAATGTTAAAACCATTATATCTTTCTATAGTGGTTACTTACTACTTAATGGAGCTTTAAGACTTGCTCAAACATTTACAGTAGGTGCTGTAAAGAGATTTTCAGAATTAGAATCAGCTATAGCTAGAGTAGGTGCTGTCACTAAAGCTGCAGGAAGTGAACTTGAATCCTTAAAAAATAACACCCTTGATGTAGCAGGTGCCACAACATTTACTGCCGTTGAGATAGCGGGGCTACAAACTGAACTCGGTAAACTTGGTTTTTCAGCATCGGAAATACAACAGTCTACACTCGCTATAGCAAATGCGGCACAGGCATTAGGTGTAGGTTTATCTGATATTGCACAAAAGGTTGGTATTACTATTCGTGCTTTCAACCTTGATGCTTCTCAAGCTGCTTCTGTGGCAGATACACTTACGTCAGCTGTTAATGGTTCTGCACTATCCTTTGAATCTTTTGGTACTTCAATCGCTTATGTTGCACCGATTGCAGGGCAGTTAGGTATTACATTCCAAGAGACGGCTGCGGCAATGGGTGTTCTTGCAGACAGTGGTTTCCAAGCCTCTCGTATTGGTACAGGTCTTCGTAAGATTTTGCTTGAGGTAGGGGAATCTGGTGAGACTTTAAAGGAAACATTACAAAATTTAAAAGATGAGCAGCTATCGCTAAATGACATTACTGAAATATTTGGAAAGACAGCAGTAGCGCAAGCTACAGTTCTTGTTAATAATATTGACAAGCTTGAAGAATATTCTGGTAAATTTGGTGAGTTAGGAGCCGCAACTCAAGCTTCAGCAAAACAAATAGACACACTTTCGGGTAAGTTTAAATTGTTAAATTCTGCTTTTGATGCTTTCTTAATTAAGCTCGCCGACACTTCCACTATTGGGGGTACTATATTTAAAAACTTCTTTAATATTGTTCTACCAGAGGCTGTAGAGAATCAATTAGAAGCTTACAAGCAGTTAAAGAATAATGATTTTTTTGAGCTTATATCTGAAAGCTCTGAGAAAGCAGCTGGAGAGGTTTTAACCAACGGAAAGAAAATATATAAAGAAGCTGAAAGAGTAACAAGAGAAACTCTTGTCGCAAGAGGGAGGATATCTTATAGTGATAGGGAGATACTAAAAAATGGATATAGTATAAATGAAATGACCGAAGAGGGTCGCAAAGCATATAACGGTCTTGTTAAAGAAACCGAAACACTTATAAGAACAAAAAAAGATGATTTACTAGCTACAGAAGGTCAAGAACGAGCGGTTTTAAAAGTTACAGAAGCTGGACAAGAGCTTTTAAAAAGTAAAAAAAATGAGATAATAAATCAAAAACAAGCTTTGGAAGCCAACAGACTTGCTAATGAAGAATACAAAAACCTTCAAACGCAAATAGATGCTTCAAAAGACAGCCTTGATAAACTTACCAAAGGCTCTGACGAATACAAAAGAACTGTAGCTGAAATAGGAAGGTTAGAAACATTACAAAAACAGATTGCAGATTTTCAGTTTGATGATGCTGATATACAAGCTATTGTAAAAAAACTTTATAAATCATTTTCTTTAGCAATGAACACCTCTGGTTCTGAACAAGTAACCGAAGCTGTTGAAAGGATTTTAAATAAACCTCTTGAAGATTTAGAGTTAGCACCAATATTCCCTCCAGAATCCATAGAGGAGGCAAGGACATTCTTCCAGAAACTTGGTGATGAAGCAGCTTATTCTCTCCTTCAACTTGGAGAAGAACTCGCTCAAGAAGGTGCTGAGATGACCAATGACATATATCAAAATATAGCCGATGAGCGTTTAAAAGTTCTTCAAGACGAACTTGATGCTGAACTTGACTTAATTAAGAACAGGTATGAAATTGAACAAGATATAATAAAATCTCAATTAGATAATCAGTTAATTACTGAGGCTCAATTCAGAAGCAAGCAAAAAGACATACAAAAAGCGCAAATTATTGAAGAAAACGAAGTAGAAAAAAAGAGATTTAACGCAGAAAAGAAACAAGACTTAATAACAGCAAGAGCTGATTTTTTGGCGGCACTTGCTCAATCATTTATAAATGAAGTCCTTGATGGAACACCGTTCCCAGCAAATGTTGTTAACGCATTAATCACTTCGGGAGGCGCGGCAATATCATATGCAGGTCAAGTGGCTGCAATTAACCAACGTCAATACATTCCTAAAAGGTTCGCTGAAGGTGGTGTGGTCAATGGTCCTTCGCACGCACAAGGCGGTGTACCATTCAGCGTTCAAGGCAGGAGCGGATACGAGATGGAAGGTGGAGAGTTTATTGTAAATAAAGATGCTACCTCAAGAAATTATGATTTGTTAAAAAGGATAAACGACTCAACAAGAGTTGTACCAACTTTAGGTAAGCTTAACTTCGCTCAAGGAGGATTAGTGTCTTCACCAGTAAATGAAAGTGTAGATTACCTAAAGGCTATTGCAGAGGCTACTACCTCAACTGCTATAGGTGTAAGCAAGCCAGTACGTGCTTATGTCGCAGACAAGGACTTGAGAACAAATGAAGTTGAACGTAGAATAAGAGACAGAAACGATAAAGTATAATGGCAAATCATTTTAGAGCGGGAGTACCCGAATCACCAAGCGTTTTTATGTCCATTACAAATAATGGCGATGGAACCTTCAGAGAGATTGGAGCGTCTAATTTCAACACAGGTGATGTGGTTAGAGTAGAATATGTCATTGGAGCTATAACATACGGCTTTTACGCATTGTGTATTGATGGCGCGGCAGATATATTCTCGTTTGATAAGAACATATACAAGGGCGTTCCATCTTCTTTTAATGCAGTGGGTGGTTTATTTAAAACTACAGAATACTTCCCAGAAGATATATTTAGAATAGATGTTGATGTTCAGCAAGGCTCTTACTCAAAGCAATACATAAAATATTCATCAAACACTTCATATAAATTAATACTTCCTAACAACCGCAGGAATCTTTATGGCTCAGACACAATAGGAGAGCTTTTAGATTACGAAGAAACAACAAGTGGATACATACCTCAACTTTGTTATGTTGATGAGTGTGGAGGTGCTGCTTATGGCGTGTCTTTTACGGAAGAAACTTTTGAAATATTCAAAAATAGGTTCAAGTCTACTATAGAATTTAATATCGCAACACGATAGTATGTATTTTTCACTAAAGATTAGTAGGGACAACTCTACATTTTACGAGTTGGACTTATTCCCAGAACAATCTCTTAACTATGATATTGAGTTTTACGAGACAATAAACATAGATAAGATTAAGCTACCTTTTTACACGGAACTAAAGATTCCTTTAACAGAAAAAAATCAAGAGACTAATCTTTTTAACTTTAATCCCAATCTATCTCCATCTTCTAATTTTCCTTTAGATGATTTTTATTTTAAGGTGGAAATTGAAGGGACATCAAACACCATAAACGGATTACTTACTGTAAACGCCATAGAATATAATTCCGCGGAGCCTTACATTGAAATTGGACTAAAAGACTTTATATCAAGCTACCTTTCAAAGATTAAAGATGTTCCATTGGGTGATATATATGCTGATAATTATTACACATCAAGACATACTTTTACGGAGTTTCTAACACCTACAGCAAGTGGTGGTGAAGCAGGTTTGATTAATACTAATCCAGACTATTCACGTCCTATCTCATTCCCCTATGTTGATTTTGTTAATGATGTGAAAGGTAAATTCAACTATGCTGCACGTCAGTTTGTTGAGTATGGACCCGATATGACAAGAGCGGGTATAGTGCCTGTTTTTTCTGTAAAAGGGTTTTTAGATTATTTATCTTCATATATAAACGATGCTAACTTTCCTTTTAGAATAGACTCTAAACTTCTCGGTGTTGGTGCTTTTGCAGGGAATCCAGAGTTCGCTGATATGCAGCCAGAGAAGATACATATGTTGCTTCCCTCAAGACTTCTCGCAAAGCAAGATGTAAACACAAGGCAGTTCGTTGTTAGGCAATCACCTGCTTGGGTAGGTACAAACAGCAACCTAAATAGATGTGAAGACCTATCTCAATCAATAAAGGATTTTAGCACTATTTACTTTAGCGATTCAGAAACTTCGGGTAACTATGGTACTACCGCAGGTGGCGGGCCTTCTTATCCACAGACACAAGAATGGGCAGCAGAGGAAAGAAATGGTTTTTATCCAGATGACGATGAACCCGTAAGAGGATTTCTTGCTCCAAAAGTCGCTTTTAATTCAGAGATATCTTTAGCAAATGGTTTAACGTCTGTTACTATTATTGATGCTCTATATGAGATACCTGTTATAGAAGAGGATAAAATGGTAGCTCAATTAAACACCTTTGACCCCAACACGGATATACAATTTAATCTACATACAAGTGTTTTTGAAGAAGGGCTTGAAGTCAAACGCATTACTATGCAAGACGCTAATGGTGATGATTTAGTTATAACAAGTTCAAACATTCAAGGGGCGGTTCAAGGATATTCAAACAAGTCTTCTACAGCAGGACCTAATTTTCATTATTTTGATTGCAGGGATGGTGACCCATCAATAATTAGCAGTGGATACGCATTTGCTGATACACTTATTTTTGAGCCTATTGAAGCCCACTTTCCGCAGGAAGAAGAACTATTTATAAATAGCGGAAGTAGATATAGTATTAACTATTGGCTTGAACCTATATCGGGTAATATAAATCTTTCTTACGTTACAAGCTTTGATAATGCAAATCCACACAATGCAACGGGTTTTACTCAAGCTACATTTTCTTACACAGATATATTAAAAGGTATAACAAGGTTTGGTGACCCCGATGGAGGTACAGGAGGTTACGGAAGATTAAATCTAAAGTTTGAAGCTAAAGAAGATTTTCTTCCTTACAAGAAAAGTGATGAGTTTATAATACAGGAATCCATAAACAAGACTTGTTCATACAACGTATATGATGTTTTATTAGGTATTGCCAAAAGATTTGATTGTGGCCTATACTATGATTATGATTCATCCGTTCCTCAAAACATACTTCGCCTTGACCCACTGCATATTGTTCGTGGGGCTGCATTAAATATAGACGAATATGTGGATGACTTAAACTCTTTTAAGATAAGCAATGGTGGGGATAGGGTTAAGTCTTTAGAAATAACAAACAAGGACTTTGGTCTTTACTACGATGACATTGATGATAACGATATAATTGTAGGTTCTACTACTCAAGAGATAAACGAAGACGGAATAGCAGAAATAAAGATTGATTTAAAGAGTTCTATATACGAAAACTCCGTTTGTGGTGGTGTATCTAATGATTACGATACTAATCAAAATTATCAAAATGGTGCGTTTAGCGCAAACGATTTAGGATTAACTCCTAATGTATTTACTCAAAACACAAAGGTTGGGTTTAGGTTTGCATATTTAGATAAGCCTTTATATCAAAGCAATCTTCTTGTGCCTTACACTGTATTGAAGGGTTTTAACACAAGTGGTAAGATGATTACCGAAGTTGAAAGAATATACTCAAACAGCCAGTATGGTGTTACCTCTCAAAACCTTGGGGGCAAACATATATTCAATGGCAGGTTATTTTCAGCTAACCCATTAGGTTGGAGTTTAAAGTTTGAAGATGAGAATGGAGATGTAACAGATACATACACAAACATATTTGCAAATGCTGATAAGATAAATCAATTAGAAAAACCAACTATTGAGTTTGATATGGTAGTTCCTGTATCGGAACTAGGTTCTTTAAATTTCTTTTTATCTCAATTCAATTCCTCAAGAATAAACACTTCTTCAAGTATTTATGTGAAAAGCGCAAAGGGAGAGGTTTACCAAGAATACGCATACCTTACCATAGAAGGCTTATTGATATGATTGTAAATTAATTTGATGGCTACATACAACGACTACCCACAATCTGCTACTAACAACGCCAAGAAAGTTCTTGAGTGGAAGAAGAAGTATGGAGAGGAAGTTAAGGGTATGACTAATGTGGGTTGGACTCGTGCCAATCAGTTAGCATCAAAAAGAAAACTATCGTATGAGACTATTGCAAGAATGGCTGCGTTTAATCGCCATAGAAAGAATGCTGCGATTGACCCTAAGTATAAGGACACGCCTTGGAAAGATAGAGGCTATGTTGCTTGGCTTGGTTGGGGAGGAACAAGCGGTGTTAACTGGGCAATTAGAAAAGCTGAAAGCATACGAAACGGAACAGTTAAGGCAAGTGTTGATGTGGCTAACGTCCCGTGGGGTGACCGTAAAGTCAAAGATGATTATGCTACACAAGGCAAGGATGGCAGCATTAAGAAATCTCCCAAGGCACCTAAAAGCGATACTCCTAACAAGAATCCTAAAGGTGTTGGCAAAGGTGGAAAGTTATCTCCAAAGATTATTAAATCTATAGAGACTAAAGTAAACACCTATAATGAGAAGTACCCCGATAAGAAGTTGGGTATGGGAGCTGCAAAGAAAGTTGTACTTCGTGGTATGGGTGCTTTTAATACAGGACACTCACCAAAGGTTACAAGTGCTACACAATGGGGACTTGCCCGACTAAACGCATTTATGTACTTGGTAAAGAACGGAAGACCTTCTAACGCTAAGTATGTACAAGATAACGACCTGCTACCAAAGTGGCATAAAAAAGCAAAGAAGAATGGATAACTTACCATTATTTGATATAACATTAGATGACATCGCTCAAGGGATGTACAAGATTTCTCTTGTAGACAAGCCTGCTATTGAGGAAGACTTCATCCACTTCAATGAAGTAGAGAAGGTACAGATGTTTGCTGATGAAAAGAAGAAAGAGGTTGTAGGACCTATTATGATTCCTAACAAGGAAATCCTACGCTTCTCACCCGAAATGGGGTATTACTATGTACGCTTCACTGCGGAGACAATCCAAGAGATTATGTACAAGTATTCCAAGGAAGGATTATTTAACGCATTTGGCATTAACCATCAGAATGATACTGACGATGTAGTGATGCTTGAAGTTTGGACTAAAGAGAGTGATAACGATAAGTCTGTAGACTATGGTTACAAACTACCAAACGGAACAGTATTCGTGAAGGCAAAGATTGAGTCTGACGAATTATTTACTGCAATTGAAAACGGAGAGATAAATGGTTTCTCTATTGAGATTAAGGCAGATATTAAACCAACAATTAATAACGAAGAACAAATGAACGAATTTAGTTTTGGCAAAGAACTTGGTAAGTTGGAGGCTCAATTTGAGGCGATGACTAACAAGTACGAAGCAAGAATTGAAGCTTTGGAGAACGAGAACAACTCGCTCCTTGAAGCTGTGACATCTTTTGAAGATAAGTTTGCTGGTGTTTCTGATTTACAGGAGGCCATTGAAATGATTCAAAAGCACATCGCATCTATGGGAGAGTCTCAAGAAGAGAACGCTGCTGTAGAAGAAGATGAAGAAGAAATGGCTCATACTCCCGAACACAAAGAGGAGGAAGAGAAAGAAGAAATGAAGGATGACAAGTACGAAGCTACTGAAGAAGTTGCTGAGGAAGTCTCTGAAGAATTTACTGCTGAAGAAGAAGCTACAGAAGCTGAAGTTGAGGAGCAATTTGCTGCTGAACAAAAGGCTGAAGAAGTTGCTGAAACGGTAGAAGACAAGACAGTAGTTTTTAATGGTATCACTTCTGAGAAGGTAGATATGATTAACAACTTCTTTAACCGCAAGTAATTATTGTAAATTAATTAAACGAATCCTCTTAAATTAAAATAAAATGAGTATAGTAATATCAAACTTGCCATACGGTGACAGACGTCCAGACCTCTTCATTGATACTATGGTAAAATCGGCAGCGGTATTAAACCGTTTCCGTCTTGTAGACGGTGTTAAAGCTAAAGTAAACGTACCTATCTTTGACGCTTCATTAACTTTCGGTTCAGACCTTTGTGTATTTAACGGTGACTCTGATGCTACAATCGGAGAAAAAGAAATGACTGTAACTACTTACAAGTGGTCTTTCTTAAACTGTAAAAATGCTCTTGAGTCTTCTTACCGTGGTCTTCTTTTAAAGAAAGGTCAGAACAACCCAGAGACTATGGACGCTGAGTTCAAGGATTGGGTATTTGACTACTTCGCAAAATTGTCTGCTGAAAAAGCATTGACTGTTGCAGGTACTGAATTGACTACTGAAATGGCTGCTGATGCTGCTGTCTTAGATTACGCACTTGGTGGAGCTATTACCTCTGCTAACGTACTTGACAAATTGGAAGGTGCTTACGAAACAATGAGTGATGTAATGTTAGCTGCTGTTTACGGTGATGCTGACCGTGATTTCAAACCTGCTATCTTCTTGGGAACTGCTGCTATGCAAGCTTACCAAATTGCAATCGCTGGTTTATACACTACAACTCCACAAGGTGTCGTAGAAGGTGGTGTACCGAACTACTTCGGTATGGAGGTTATTCACTTCCCATCTATGCCTGCTGGCCAATTTATGATTTCTGCTGCACAGAACATCGTAATGTTGACTGATGAGTACAATGACGTTCGTGCCATTGATATGAAGTACGAAGCTGAATTGTCTTCTGATAAAATCTGGGGACAGTTCAAGTTAGGTTTCTCTTACTTGAAAGGTGCTGAGATTGTCTACGCTGCATAATAATAATAATTAGGGAAAGGGCTTCTGCCCTTTCCTTACTTTAAAAAATATAATAATATGGCTTGTAATGTAACTCTTGCTGATATTTCTTACTCTTGTGACGATGTTGCAATTGGCGGTATCGTAGAATTGCACGTTGCTAACCGCTCTGACGCTCTGACTGCTTTGACAAGAACAGACGCTGACCGTGAAGTAACTGCTGCTACTGCTGTAACTGGAGTATCACAAATTTCTTTTAACAACAAGGATGGCTTCTCCGTATTCAGTGAAGTGAAAACTGTATCTGGTGATGGTGTTGTATCAACTGTACCAACCGTATCTGTAGAGCTTCCTAAAATGACTGCTGACAAAATCACAGCTCTTAACGACATCTCTAAAGGTGGTGCAGAGTTGGTTGCTTTTGTAGAGACTGCTGCTGGAACTTACCACGTTTGTGGTTTAGACTACGGTTTGTACGCAGGTACTGTTGACGCTAACTCTGGAACTGGTCGTTCTGAAAAGAACCGCTTCCAACTTACCCTAACAGGTGATGAGCTTGGTTTGTCTTACAGCATCGGTGCTGCTGAGTTTGCTACTGCAACTGCTTAATAGCAATCTTGTAAATTAACACAAGGGGGTGAGGCGAAAACCTCGCCCCTTTTTATTTTAAAATATATGGCTTTTAACTGTTCTGTTTTACTGAGTGATATAGATTCCAATTGTTCTAATAGTTCAACAGGAGGAATCAAGAAAGTGTATTTAGGTCTAAAAGAAAACTTAACCTTAACACTTGATACATCAGCGGAGACAGTTCTTTTAAGTGCTAACTTAGGTGATGCTGTAACATTTGAGCATAACCCAAAAGACAAGGCTACATACTTCTCAGAAACTAAACAGACAAATTTAGGCGTACCTGTTATAGAAACCGAGATATTTGTAAAGCTTCCTGCTATAGACAGTAGAGCTTCAAGGGTAGAGCAAATGTCTTATAGAAGCGATATAGTTTGTGTCCTTATGCACAACAATGGTAGTGCAACTATAAGTGGCTGGATAAGAGGGCTTGATATGGATTACTCTACATCAAGTGGTACTTCAGTTAAAGATATGTCAAGTATAAATGTAACCTTAAAAGGAACTTCTTGGGAATCGTCTATAGCTACGAGCAACCAATCTTTAATCAGTCTTGGAACACCTTGGGCTACCGCTAATCAAATTTGGTCTAACAATAATATTATCTGGGGATAAATGAATTTAACTAACGAAAGCATTGAGTCTACTTATGGTAACCTATTAACAATAGGTTCTACTGCGGGTACACCAACACAAGGGACTCTTCAAAATGGCGCGGGTCAAGATGTGACAAAGATTGTTGTTGACGAGATTGAAGCCAATAAGATTATACAAACACAGACAACTGTCGCTGCTAATGGTACTACTTTATCTTCGGGAACTATTCTCGGTGCGGGTGTTTCTTTAGTCACTTCATCTAGCTCAAGCAACATTGCTGTTAAGCTACCTGCTCCTCAGTTGGGTCTTATTATAAGTATAGTTAACACATCAACAAGGGATATATATGTTTTCCCTAACAGTAGCTCTAGTAGTATTGCAAACTTACCAGATGGAGACTATTATACAATACCTGCTGATAATATGCTTTATCAGTTTTTGTGTGTGCAGAATCCAAGTGTGGGTAATTGGAGTGTTACGACCCCTTCACAAAATTCGGGTGTAACAAGAACGTATACCTTAAATATGGTTGCAGATGGCACTTATGGAGGAAATACAAGTGTGTCACATTCAGGAACTTACAACCCTCAACTTTCTGGGCCGTTTGGAGTATCTCCCAATTTGGTATATTACCTTCAGTCTCCAGCTCCTAATGTTGACTTTCTTAATGCTCCAGAATTTGATACTTATACACAACATAGAATAGTAGCAAGAACGGTAACATCTAATATCCCCGCTGGAGATTTAACAACAGACCCAAGTCAAGCGACTCACACATTGATGAATATTACTTACGGTCAATTAGGTAGTATTGATTCAAGGATTAGAATAGGCTCTCAGTTATTAACACCTGCTAACGGTAGTAGTCTTAGCTCAATTGACCAAACATTATTTCAGTTTAGTGACTTTTATTCTTTAAACTGGAATAATAATCCAAGTAGTTTGGGTCTAATTAGCCACTATCAGAGAGGTGCTACATTGTGTCAACAAAACGTAGTACCTACACCAAATGCTACTTGGATTGATAACAAAATGAATGGACTTAGAAGAATATACTATCAACCAAGATTACAGTACGGTAATTCATCAAACCCAGCATCTGGATTCCCTAGTGGGTTTAGCTTTGAGTGTGAATTGAGTTTAACTTTTGAATTTAGGTAAAAAAAATAATTATGGCGTTTAACTGTTCTATATTACTTAGTGATATTGATATCAATTGTAACAAGCGTGTTACAGGTGGTATTCAAAAAGTAATACTTTTATTGAAGCAGGATTTAACTATCACGTTTGACCCTCTTGATGAGACTATTGTTACGCAGGTAGATACAAACAACACTGTTGTTTTTGAGCATAACATCAAGGATGGTGTAACTTCTTTTGATGAGAATAAAAATATATCAAACGGACTCGGTGTAGTTAGCACTAGTATAGTTGTTCAGATACCCTCTGTTGACAATAAGGTAAATCAGATTGACTATATGAGTCGCAGAGAGGACATTGTAGCTATTCTTTTACATAATAATGAGAGTGTTACTATATCGGGATGGATGGATGGTTTAACGATGAATTACGAGGCTAATAGCGGCACGAATATTTCGGAGAAGTCTTTCATAAATATCACACTAAACACGGAAAGCGGACTTGCTTCTTTGGTTCTTGATGACAAGACTCCGTTTACTGACCAAACCATTTTTGCTTAACGACCTACATCACCAAAAAAAATAAAATGTATGGCATCAATAAACCTAGTAGTAAAAGAAAACCTTGATATAACGTGTATGCAGAACGACACGTTTAAGCTTGATATGAATTGGGTAGATGGTAATAACAATCCTATAGACTTAACAGGTTACAACTTTAAATCTGAAGTAAGAAAAAAGTCTTCAAACGCTATCTTACTTACATTTGAAAACAGTGACTTCACTAAGGATGCAAGTGGGAATCTGCTTATGGTTAAAAGTGCTGCTAATATGAATATTAAACCAGGTGTTTATGTTTACGACTTGCAGTCAACACACATATCTACTAACGATGTAAGCACTTGGCTTGGAGGGCTATTTGTAATACAAGGAGATGTTACTGGATGAGTGTAACTATAAACTTAATAGAAGGTAACGAAGTTACTATAGAACGAAATGTAATTGGTTCTGTTGAGCTAGTAAACACTGTACCTAACTCAGTGACTGTTAGCCAAGTAGCGGTAGGTAGTGGTGATTTGCATTTTGAACACACGCAATCAGTGGCCAGCGACCAATGGGATGTTACGCATAACTTAAACAAAAAACCAGCGGTTTCCGTTTTTGACTCAAACGATTATGTTATTTACGCAATCGTTCATCACATAACAAACAATAGAGTAATAATAGAATTTAAGGTTCCAATATTCGGCAGGGCCGTATTCAACTAATAAAACAAAAAAAATGGCAATTAAATTTTTAAATGACGTAGACCTAAGCGGGAACTTAGATTTAAACGGAAATCAATTGGTTGATGCTCGTTTAAATAACGATTCGTCAAATCCAACTGGCGCAAGTGCAGGGCAGATTTACTACAATACAAACGACAATGAAATTCGTTTTTTCAATGGAAGCGTTTGGACAAATCTATCATCGTCATCTGGTGATATTACTTCGGTAACAGCAGGAAGTGGTCTGACAGGAGGAGGAACAAGTGGTGATGTCACACTAAATGTTGTAGGTGGTACAGGTATTACAGCAAACGCTAATGATATTGCATTGGACACGGCAACAGCATCCGCTCTTGGTGGTGTTAAAATTGGTTCAAGAATTACAATTGCTTCTGGTGTCATCAGTGCTGATGTTCAATCAGACGAGAACTTTACATCAACATTAAAAACAAAACTTGACGGAATTGCTGCTAGTGCAACAAACACTGAGGAGCCTGCAATTAATCGTGGCGGTGGAACGCCAACGCTTGCTACAGGGATAACAGCAGCAGAGGTTCGCACACTTATTGGGGCTAGTGACTTTAGTGGTTCTTATACTGACCTAACAAACAAGCCAACAATACCTGCAGCAGCAAACGATTCAACAATAACATTGACCGCAGGTGATGGACTTCAGACAGGTGGTGATTTTACAACTGACCAAGCGACAGACGAAACCATAACATTTGACGTTGACAACACAGTTGTCCGTACAAGTGGAACACAAGCAATTGGTGGTGATAAAACATTCGGAGACGATATTGTAATCAGTGGAGATTTAACTGTTAATGGTACAACAACCACTATTAATACTCAAACTCTTGATGTTGCTGATAATATAATCACAGTAAATTCTGACGTAACAGGTACACCAACGCAAAATGCAGGTCTTGAAGTAGAACGTGGCACATCAAACAACGTATTATCAAGATGGAACGAGGGTACGGACCGTTGGGAATTTACAAATGACGGGACAACCTATTACAATATCCCAATCAGTTCGGAATATACCAACAACGTTGGTGACATCACAGGGGTTACCGCAGGTGATGGAATGTCGGGTGGAGGAACATCGGGTTCTGTAACCCTAACAAATAACGACAAAGGTTCATCGCAATTAATTTTCAAGAACGTTGCATCCGACAGCGGCACTGCTGTTGCAGATGACAATAACGATACCTTGACAATTTCTGGCGGTACAGGTATTACTACTGCTGTTACAGGCGATACATTAACTATCACCAACTCCTCACCAGACCAAACGGTGGCGTTGACTGCTGGTTCAAACGTAACGGTGACGGGAACGTATCCAAACTTTACAATTGCATCGGCAAATACACAGAGAACTAACGAGGAAATATTTGACTTGGTTGGTGATGTAATGGTTACAAACGCAACACACGTTGGAATTAGTGCATCGGATGATGATGCTGGAAACGGTGTTGATTTGACGAATGACTACGTTTCTTACAATGCCTCATTTACAAGTGTAACCTCAATATCAATTGCACAAACATTGCATAGAGCAGAGTTCCCTGCTAACATCAATTTGTATGATAGCACTGGAGCGCAAGTATTTGCAGAGACTACACAAGATACGGGTACAGGAGACATTGCGATTGCAGGATTACCAAGTGGAACGTATTATGTAGCGGTTAGCGGAGTTAGAGCATAAATAAAATAATATGGCAATCAAAATTCTTGGCGATTTAGACGTGACTGGTTCAATGAATATCACCGCAAGTGATGTTCCAAATTTAGACACGGCAAAAATAACAACGGGAACGTTTGCAGATGCTAGAGTTAGTAGCTCTAGTGTTTTGCAACACGTTTCAGCGGGAAGCGGATTGGATTTAACGGGTGGTTCATTTAGTGTTGAAGAAGATTTGCGAGACGGAATCACGCACATTGGGGTCAGCACATCAAATTATATCACATTTGACAACGGCAACAATCGCATTGATTTCTACGCTGGAGGCGTACACGTTGGACGTTTAGAAGAAGATGGCGATTTGCATATCAAAGGCGATGTCATCGCATTCTCATCAACCTTATAAATAATGGCACTACCAACTAGCGGACAATTATCACTTGAAGATATTGCAACTGAATTACAAGTTAGTATTTCAGACGTGTCATTGCGTTCAATGAGTTCAAGTGCTGGGTTTACAACGCCCGATTCTGTTTCAGAATTTTACGGTTACAGTGCTGCACCACGCACAAACCTTTACTACTATTCAAACGATGGAGTGAATGATTATATTAAAGGTACTTGGAGTGGTCAAACATCATTGCACAATAATGATTGGAGTATTCGTTTTTTTGTACGTCAAAATCAAACATCAAAGAGTTCACAACAATTGTGGGACTTCAATGCAAACGCAACGTTGAACAGTGGAAACACCGCAAACCGTGTGTTCCTACAATACCAAGGTAATAATAATAAATTCATTGCAAGGGTAAGAACAAACTCAAGGAATTTTGACCGTCAATGGAATCTTCACAGCAACTCAAGTGTAACTGGAATCACAAGTTCGGGAACAGGTTGGACCAGCGGACAACGTGGAAATGTCAATTCGGACAATATGTGTATGTTGACATTAACATATGATAGCAGTCAAACAAATGCGGCAAATGCTTTCAAATTATATTGGAACGATTCAGAAATGACTACACAACGTTCGGCATCTAGCGGTTCAAGAAGTGCGGCAACGTTTGCATCTTTATCATTATGTGCAGCACAACACAATATCAGCGGTGGAAATGCAAATGTTGATTATGATGAGTGGGCTTTTTACGACAGTGTATTAACTTCAACACAGGTTGCTACTCTTTGGAACTCTGGAACTTCTGAAGATGCTAGTACATTGCTTACAACCAATTTAAGTGAAAGCTTAAGGTTTGATGCTGGAAATGCCGTTGACCCATATGGTAGCGATTACAGTGGAACAATAACAGGTGGAAGCACCGTAGCGTATTAAGTATGGCTTATTTTTTAATTAGTGCTAACCAATTTCAAAGTCAGTCAATAAACACAAAACAATTTATTGCGTGGTCATTTGATAATACGAAGTGTATTATTGAAACTAATGATGACGAAAACATTGAAAACCATTTGCAAAGATTTGAAACGTCAAACGAGTGCAATCAATGGAGATACAATGAAGCCAGTGAAGAATGGCGTAATTGGATAAGTGAAGAAGATTTTCTTGGAACATAAAAATAAAAAATGAAGAAGAAAAAACTAGATAAAAACGTTGCTGAAAAATTAGTTGATTTATTAACGGCAAAGACGAAACTTGAAAAACAAATTGTTGAAGATTCAAGAATACGCTTTGCTGCTGAATCTAAACTAAACGAAAGTGTTGAATTGTTTGAAAAGGTTTCCGTTGAATTATCAAAAGTGTCAAATGATTTAGAAAAAGAATACGGAAAAGGAAGTGAGTTTAATATTGAAACAGGAGAAATTGTACCAAGTAAAATATTTGATTAATGAAAATACTGCTTGCCTTGTTAATACCGTTTTGTCTGATTAGTCAGACAAACTGTAGTCCTTATTATAAGCAGAAAACGGTATGTGGTGGAGACCAAGTAGTGTTCAATGTTTACGGAGGAGCTTGTTTTCATTACAACTCCTTTGGATACGGAATGAACTACAGAGGATTAACGCTTGACGGGGTAGTAATGAGTAGGGCAGAAAGAATGCCTAATATGGATGGTGAGATATACGGACTTATAGGATATGATAATAGATTAGCCGCAGGAGGCGGTGTATCAAATAAAGGTTGGGTACTCTATGGAGGATATAATCAACAGGTATACAAAAGACTATTTGCCTATTCTTATTTGTATCAAACAAACTATAATATGAGTCACATAACATTAGGATTCAAAATTAAAATATGAAGCGTCTAAAAACAGGAGTTGTTAATACTCTATCTTTTGTCAAGCTATCTACATTTACGGTAAATAGTTTTGACGTTACATTGGACAAGGTAGTGGGAACAGGTAGTCTAACGATTACCAATCTTACTGACCTAAACAACCTTGACTCTTGTAAGGATTTTATTCAGATTAACATAGACCTTTTGTCTAATGACATTGAAGGTGGAGAGTACGAGCTTACCATAACTAACAGTGGTGAAAGCTACAAGTATCTTACAGAGGTACAGGATTACACAGTTACTCAAACAGGTACAGGTATTTATGGCTCTACCGTGAGGTTTACTGACCTATAAATTGTAAATTAATACAATGGGACTACTATCTAATATATCAGAATTTTTTGCTACCAACACTTATGTGCAGGCTACAGAAAATTCTATTGCAACCAACGAGTTAGAAAACTCTATTGAAGACCTTAATGGTCGTTATAAATTAGGACACACTCTTGTAGGGGACTACATTAAGTTCGGTGTAAACGATGACTTCCCAGTTATTCTTGAGAAGATGTTACGCCAATCACCTGTGCATAGCGGTATACTAACTAAAAAAGCAAAGATGGTAGTCGGTAACGACATTGACTACTCTGATGACTTTGCTAAAACGAATAAGGCTAAAGCAGAACTAAAGGCTTTTGTTAACCACTGTGGTGGGAACAATAAAGGTCTATACGAAGTATTAACTCACGCGTCATTCCAATACGAGCATAAAGGTGCATTAGCATTTTATGTGCGTTGGAACAAGGGCCGTACAAAGATACTTGAATTTAAGTCTTTAGACCCTAAAGGAGTGCGTGTAGCGGAGCCAAATGAGAAGGGTGAGGTAACACACTATATCGTCCGTAGAAGCTTCGGCTATGGCTCTAATTCTGTACAGCACAATGAGCCTCGTAAGATTAAGGCATTTAATAAGTTTGATAAGAGTGGTACTGAAGCGGTGCTTTATGTAGGTAACCCATATAGTGGTAACCCATATTATGGTGTACCCAGCTACATATCTGCATTCCACTACATTGAATCTGACTTCAGCTTTGGTAAGCACATTAAGAACTCTGCCGAGAACGGATTTACGCCTAAAGTATTAGCTACCTTCATTGGTAGAAATATGAGTGCAGAGCAGAAGCGTGAGGAGTATAACAAGTTCAAGGAGTCCTTTACAGGCGCAGACGCAGATAACTTTATTGTATCGTGGGTAAAGAAAGAAGAAGATGCTCCCGTTTTTAAACCGCTTGATATTGCAAACCTAGACAAGACCGTAGATGTCTTATCAAAACTTAATGATGCCAAAATACTCACCGCTCACAACGTTACTTCTCCTACTCTATTTGGTGTTATGGTTAGTGGTAAATTGGGAGGCACAGGTAACGAACTTGTTACGGCTTATCAAATATTTAGAGCGACTGAAACGCTACCTAATAGAGAGATTCTTTTAGACTCTGTGAATAGAATTTTCGCTACTGTGGGTTACGACCAGATGAACCTCGCTGTTGTTGAAGAGCCTATTAACTTGGAGAGCATCAAAGGTGCTAACACTGAAGATTTATAATAATGGTTGATGTAATATTCATAGACGATAACTATTTGTACCAGAACTTTCCTTTACCTAAGCGTATGGACAGAGGTGCTTTATTGTCATTAATACAGTTAGAGCAGTTCACATCTATACAAGATTTACTAGGTAGCTGTTTGTATGAAGACATTGAAGCTAAGGTATTAGCGGAAACATTGTCTACATCTGAGCAAGGTTTATTTAAGCTGGTTAAGTATACTTTAGCTATGTATTCTGCTAAAGCGGCTATCTCTATTTTAAGAACAGCAACAGCTACAACAAAAGCTGAGGAGCAAAAGCAAGACCAATACATCCTTGACACTATATCTTCTACTATTGATAGTAAATTATCCTATATCAATAAACGTATTACAAACTATATCCTTGACAATCCTATACTTAAGGCAGTCGCTACAGCCGATGGTTGTGACAATGACTTATTTGATGCGCAAGACACCTACCAAAGTGATGTCTTCTACCCTCAAGATGGTGTTACAGATAAATCCTGCGAAGACGGAGGAGTAACTTACGACTACTAATGGATACTACAGATATCAAAGTATTGCTTTTCAACACCTCTAGTATGGCTGTGTCATTCTCAAATGTTGAAGACGCTTTAAAAATTATTCTTCTTATAGCATCTATAGGATATACCGCACAGCGTTGGTATTATATGAATAAAAAAGAAAAGGGATAGACTAAAGCCTACCCCTTTTTATTGCAAGTACCGTTACAGGTACATTCTATTGGTGCAGATTCGCACCAGGTTACTTTATCCTGGTTCGCTTGTCCACGCTTCTTACTGCGAAGTACCCGCCTATCACCGTTACGCTTACCATTTCCCATAATCCAATCCATCTCTCGTTAACACTACTAATACCGAAGCCTTCAAAGAAGGTCATAAGCACCAGAAATATCATAACGGTTGCAAGGGTTAATGGTCTAACGTTCTTACTCAACCAAGAATCGGTGAGGCTATCGGCCTTCCAACGCTTGGTGATTTCTTGTTCTATGCTTTGACGCACAGCTTCTTTTTCTTCGGGTGTAGTTACGAACCTATCTACCACATTGGCAACTGCTTCCACAGCTTCCTTCGCACCCCCCGTAAAAAGTCTTCTTATCGGATTTCCCATAGTTAGCTACCACACGCTTCACACTCTGGATTATCAATGGAGCATTGAGCGTTATTGTTTTTCTCGTCATTAGTCATTTCGTCTACGAAGTCAGCGAACGAATCGCTTACATCAAAATCATTTTTCATTTAATAGGTCCAGATTACATCTTCACTTTTGTTTGGGTCATCATCAACGTGTATAAAGTTCTTTGCTACACCTATGCGATTAAACCCTGCTTGGAGAAGAGAATTAATAATTAGATATTTTTGTGTTGAGGTGGGTGCGTAGATATCTACTGCGTGTCCATTTGTGTGACTGCTTGAGGGTACGCCACCTACCTTTGCGTTATGAGCAGGACTTCTGTACCCGCTTGTAATTTTAAATCCTATAGCTGCAAGCTCACGAGCTTTAGATAGTTTATTTAAAAACGCTACATCCATATTTATATAGCTCCCTCTTTCATCGGGTGAGTCAAACTCGCTATACTCAAAGAACATATGGAATGCTCTTGTTAGTCCTTCCATTACTTTACTTTTTTAATCTCCGATGTCCACGATGTGTAACATACTGCTAATCGCTGGGATGTTTCTGGGTATTCATCCATCATTGATTCGTTACTCATACATCTATTTGTGAACTCTGGTCTTGTTTCCTTTAGATTCGGAACTGGTATCGGCATTGTCGTTAATATTAGAGTTAGAAAAAAGAGGCTCGTCCCAATAAAGGAAGAGCCAACCACTGTTATAATTTACATTTTTCTCTTTACTCATTAACCAACTTTCTATACGATAGCTCTGCAATAAAAGACGTATAAATGGCGTATAAGGGATTGACTTCAAGGTAAGCATACAAGAGTAGACTACACCAGAAAGAAAGGCATAGAACGCAGTTAAATGGCTTAAACGGCAATACTCTTTCCATTACCCACCCGTAAGGTTCAAAAATAAATAGGAATGCAAACATTAATCCTACAGAACTTACTAAAATCCAATCGTTATAAATCTCCATCATTACAATTTTTCACTTAAATAATTATCTTTTGTATAGCGCACTAATCTAATTTTCTTTTCTCCATCTTCTATAGACACTACATATCCTTTGATATTATGTCCATAAACATCACTATGGTTTAACGAAACTATTTTATTAGTCATCGTTGAGTATATAATACTAATCACAAGATTTGCAGCAGATTTTCCGCTTTGATAATAATGCAGGAATTTTTCACAAGTACGCATTACGGCAGAATCTATTAAGGCTTGCTTTAATTCCTTGTTTCCATCGGTTACAAAAGCTGAACCAGAAATCTCAATAGCACGCTGTAGAATAAATGCACCAAGTTCTTCTGTTAGACATCCTTGTTCTACAGATTTAAATGCTTCCTCCTCAATTAGAGCCTTGTCGTATCTCGGCATATTCTTCCTCTACTTTATTTAGTATGGTAACAATAATAGCAAGATAGTCAGAAAGCTCATCTGGTCTTATGCCAAGCTCAAATCCCAATCTAACCAATGTGACTGGCTCACCGAAGTATACCAACTCGTCAATGACTCTGTATATATCAAGTATGAGATTTGCTTCTGCATCTGTTAAATCTTCGTAATGTTCTTCAAACAACATATTAGTAGGACGAGCGTAACCTATCAGCTTTCTCTGGGTCAAGCTCTGCTATTAGTTCAATGTATTCCCTTTCTTTTCTGTAGGCATATTGAATCTCCTCTACTGTGGAGTCTATACCTATATTAGTAAACAGACTTGCCATCTCGTAGAGGTACAGGTCAATCCTGTTTCTAATTAATTTACAAGTCTGATAGTTCTTCTGATTAATCATAACATCTTAATTTTACGATGAATGTGTCTTTCGGAAGGTCTTTGTCAATCTTGATGTTAAGCCTTTTGTAATACTTGTTACCATCGTCTTTAACCATACCCATACTAACGAGAGTATCCGAGAGAAATTTAGAAACGAGAATAACATTATCAACATCGTGCCGAGAATTGTAGCTAATATGAATTTCATAGCTTTCAAAAGTGAAGTAGTCAAACTTCTCAATCTCTTCCTTACATTTTTTAGAATACTCATCTTTATGTTTTTTACGAATAGCCCAATGCTTACCCGCGTAATAAGCGTTAAGACTTGGGGGTTTAGGTAAGTTAAGGTCTATCTCAATCATACGATTTGGATTTATCTATATGCAAAAACCCCACCACCTTGTCAACGAATTGTCGTTGGTTAAAGTGTGAGGTCTTCGGCATCCCTTTGGTTTCCCAAGAGGGTTCTTCAAGTGAAGCGAGGTTAAATGCGAATATGCCTTTAGGTGTTTGGCATATATATACTGGAATAGTATTGTGGCTTTCAGCTCTTGCGAGCAGCTTATCGTACTTGTATTTCTCTATGACTAAACCGTCATAATGCTTGTTGCGGCACTTTAATTCTATGTCGCATTTGAGTTGTAAGGAGTAGCAATCGTGGTGTGAGTAATCCCCTTCCGACCAGTTAAGGTCGCTTATGTAATTTTGTTTTAGGTGTTCAAAGAGATTTTGCTCGTTATTCTTCCAACTCATTATTGTTATGTATCGCAATCTTTAACAGGATAAGGTATCCTATTAGGTCTTGCACAGTATCTTCGGTGGCATCGGTAATGCCCCTTGATTTGATACGCATAAGTTTATCGTCTATACGAGCGCATAGGCTATCCACAGCGTTTCCCTTTGAGAAGATACCTACGGGGTAAAGGGCTGAATCCCCGTAGGCAGCATTCTTCTCAAGGAGCAGGTCTGTTACCTCCTGCGATGTCTTTATAATTAAGTCTTTTGTACTAATCATTTGATACTAATATAGTTAATTATTTGGTAAGTTCTACCTCAAACTTATAAATTTTTTGTATACCCTTTGTTTCAATGACCATCCTACCGTTGGAAGGGTTGAGAAATATATAGTTCTCGGAATTACCAGTGTAGTCCGTTACATCCACTTTGAACTCCTTACCATTGATTAGCATCTTGTTCCATTCTAAAACTTCAACCTCCTTTGCGGAGGCTATGTTAAACTTTAGGTAGGCACGAATCATCTCGCACCAACTCTTTCTATATGCTTCTGACCAACTTTTCAAAATTCTAATTCCTCTTGTGAAGGTGTAGGCAATGCTACTTCTTCTGGTTCGTAATCGGGGTTCTGATATGCGTACAAGGGATTGCCCTGCTTATCAACCTCATAGTATCTATTCTTAACCTTGTCGTAGTACATTGTTATCTTTCCTAACCTACCTACGATTTTAGGTTTCGCCTTAACAACTGTAATCTCAACTTGATTAGGTTCATAAGGTACGCCATCTAAATCCTCTAATCCAAATGGACATCGCCATATATTTATAACCATCATACCCTTACGGCTCCACTGCATACCACCTGCTATATCATTCATAGTAGGTTTATCTATATATGCTATACCACTACGATATTTAGGTTGTTGGTGTTTAGTATGTACGGTAAGTAGTGTGTGGTAATTGTTATCCGCACTATGCTTTCTGACTTTTGTAAGCACTTGACCAATAGCAATGTCATCACGAACACCTACGCTTATATCTGTTTTAATCTCTGTAAACGGGTCTATGAGACAGCCCTGTATCTTAACCCCAAAATCTTCTTCTATGTTTGTTACACAGTTATAGAAACCTTCTACGGTAAGGTCTTGCAGACCACTATCTATAATATAGAAATGTTCATTTATAAACTCAATAGCCCTTTGGCTCTCTTCATCTGTAGCCATAACCTTATCATTAACAAGGAACGGCTTACGCAGGTACACCCATAGGAACTCTGCGAATACTTCTGTTGGCGAACCTGTTTCTGGGGAGTATACAGCCCACTTCCAACCAGAGTATTGGGATAGGTTCATCATCATTTCAAATGCAAACTGCGACTTCCCTTGATGCGCTCCTGCATATATATAAGTGGTACTACCCAACTTCATTGAATACTTATCAAACAGAGAGCTAAACCCTGTCCAAGCACCTTTTGTTACTCCGTTCTCGCGGAGTTCTGTTAGAGAATCTTTTAACTCTTCAGCCCTATAGATAAAATTTCTCGTTGTCATTCGCCAAATTCTTTAATGTAATCTTCTTTTTTATGTGAAAAGCTATTGCTTATTTCCTTACGATAGAACTCTTCTATGATATGGAAATCGTAAACGCTCTTACCTGTTGCTCCTACAAACGACATCATCTTTGCTATCATTTCTGGATTGCGATTGATATGGTCAAGAGACTTTGCTCTTGTAACAAACTGAAAGGGTCTGTCCTTTGTACCTTGATACATATTGACGTATCCGTTACCTCGCTTCTTTTTCCAAGCAAGGCGTACACCAACGTCATAAATCATTTGTCCTTCGTCACTCATATTACATTATTATTAATCTCAACCTTCTTTGATACTTGCGTATAAGTAAGGCAGAGTTGGTTAATTGATTCTGTAAGTCATCGTTCCATCCAAACCTACTGGCTTGAAGAGAGAGATTTACATTGTCTAACATAAGCATCTCCAGATATTTTTCTACCTCGCGTATGTGACGTCTCTTCCTGTTGTAAGATTTAATCATACTCAATACCATACTCTGTTAAATCTCTTTCGCAAAGCTGAACTATGCGATTGTACAATTCTGATTTGACCTTTGTCTTTTTAGCGTTGGCTATTGCGTAACTGCGAATATCGCTGATTACCCTTTTGCTTCCGCTTGTTCTCTTTGACTTGTAGTTTGTTTTCATAAGCAAATTTATTTGCGGTGAGGAGTGCAACGACTCATCTCTCTTTGGTGTTAAAGGTTATGCCATATCCTTGTAGACTTGAGTCCCTTTGTAGCTCGTAGCCACCAAATCTACCTGCGTAGATTAAATAACCTATACACTTTTCTTTTTCAGAGTAATTC
>Ga0315320_10000359_pt1 | contig 36809 bp, 36 predicted proteins | sample M140m21515metaG_FD_203458 | JGI IMG/M metagenome (GOLD analysis project Ga0315320, IMG submission 203458) | Ammonia-oxidizing marine archaeal communities from Monterey Bay, California, United States - M1 40m 21515 | ecosystem: Environmental > Aquatic > Marine > Coastal | place: USA: California... | reverse complement strand
GAAGGGATTGAATAGAATAAACCGCAGCCACCGCTCGCCATACACAACCTCGGTTTCCACCTTACCGGTGTAACGATTAAAATATTGGATGCCGTTGTCTTTCATTATTTAACCGCAGAAACACAGAGGACACAGCAAACCATGATCCATAAAATCTGTTCCTTTCTGGGGAACCAAACCTAACAACTCGTCGGCACGCCCGCCACCACCTCGACGCAATGCGGAATGGCGCCCTCCACAAAGCCGAGGCATTCCACCGCGCCCTTCGGCTTGCCCGGCAGGCAGATGACCAGCGCATTGCCCACGGCCGCGGCTAGGTTGCGGGAGAGAATGGCGTTCTTGGTGATCTTCATGGACTCCATCCGCATCACCTCGCCGAAGCCCGGCAACTCGCGATCGGCAATTTCCTTAACTGCCTCGGGCGTCACATCGCGCGGCGCCACGCCCGTGCCGCCGGTGGTCAGCACCAAGTGCGCCCCTTTGACGATCTGCTCGCGGATGGCCCTCTGAATCTGCTCCTTGTCATCTGGCACCACCGTCTCGGCAATCACCGCCCAGCCGTATTCATCGGCCGCCTTGGCCACCAGCGGTCCGCCGAAGTCCTCGTATTGGCCCGCCGCTGCGCGATCGGACACCGTGATAATCCCAACCTGAATCTTCATTGTTTAGTTTTCGAAACCAGTTTCACGTTTGTGATGCGCATCTTCTTGTCGACCGCCTTACACATGTCATAAATCGTCAGGGCCGCCAGATTCACCGCCGTGAGCGCCTCCATCTCAACCCCCGTCCGTGCCGCCACCCGCGCTGTGGCCGTGATCACAATCGCATTGCCCGCCTTTGGAAAATCAAAATCCACCTCGCAATGATCCAGCGGCAGCGGATGACACATTGGGATCAAATCCCCTGTCCGTTTCGCCGCTTGGATGCCCGCAATCCGCGCCGTGGCCAGCACGTTGCCCTTGGCGATCTTATCTCCGCGCACCAGCTTTAAGGTCGCCGGCGCAATGCGAATCTCCGCGCGCGCCACAGCCGTCCGCCGCTGCACCGGTTTTTCCGACACGTCCACCATCCGCGCCTCACCCTTGGCATTAATATGTGTGAGTTTACTCAATTCGACATCCCTTCCTTCCAATCCGCAATCGCTCTCTCCATTTCACCCCGCACCGCCTCATTCGGCTGCACATGTTTCGGAATGTAATCCGGCGAGGTCGCCCATAAATCAGTTGTCACCAAAATCTGCCCGTCACAATCCGGCCCGGAACCGATACCAATGGTCGGCACAGGTAGCGCTGCTGTTAATTCTGCCGACACTGCAGGCTCCACCAATTCCAGCACAATCGCAAACGCGCCCGCATCCACCAACGCATTCGCGTCACCACGCAACGCTGCAGCCTCATCGAACTGCCGACCTTTGATCTTGTAACCTCCCTCGCGTTTCACCTGCTGCGGCAGCATCCCCAAGTGCCCAAGAAACGGGATTCCCGCGCCCACGATCGCACGCACTTGTTCGCCGATCACCAAGCCTCCTTCGGCCTTCACTGCTTCCGCTCCGGCATCCACCAACCGCCGTGCATTGGCGACGGCACTATCCGGCGTCTCATAACTGCCCGCCGGCAAATCCGCCACTAACAACGCCTTAGGCTCAGCCCTTGCGGCCGCTAGGGTGTGATGCAGCATATCCTCCATCGTCACCTCGGTCGTATCCGGAAAGCCCAGCACGACCATCCCCAATGAATCCCCCACCAACATCAACGGCACGTCACAGCGATCCACCAGCTTGGCCATCGCGTAATCATAAACCGTCAACGCCGCCACCGGCGCCTGCCCTTTCATTGCGCGAATGGCCTCAGTAGTGATTTTCCCCGTAGGCTCCGTCATCGGTCCGCCACCTTTCCCGCAAAGCCAAACCGGCGACAAGCGGAAATTACCCCAGCCATTCAGAAACCTTCGGCCACACTTTGTTGAAAGCGGTATTCCACGCCATGGCCAACAGGAGCAGGAAACCCACACCGCCCACGGCGTTGAGGAAGGGCCCGTTCCGGTGCTCGCCCATATACTCCTTGCGATTGCAAAGCCACAATAGGACACCTGCCATCAGTGGTGCTGCAATGACGGTCACGGCCTGCGCCATCACGATTGCCCCAACCGGCTTCACTCCGGTCCGAATCACATATAACGCGACAAGCATTCCTGTGATCAAGACCGCCGCAGTCATTCGGCGTGTCCAGGGATCATCCGGTTCACTACCCAACCCCAATCCATCGGCCAAAACAAAGCCGCCGATCATGGAGTTTATGAGGAACGAAGAATAAGCTGCAGAAAAGAGCCCCAAGCAAAACAATGCCTTACCGGCATCTCCGAACAGCGGCTGCAATTGCTGGGCCACGGCCCCTGCATCGGCTAGCTCCTTCCCTCGCAACACCGAGGCGGCCGTGCCCATGATCATCAAGGTGATGGAAGCCATGATCACCGCGCCCACACGGGAATCCACAAGACTCTCTGGCAAATCCTCCTTCGCGACACCCTTTTGGCGCACGAGATAGATTTGAAAATAGGCCGCAGCGATGACAAACGTCGTCCCCACCAACCCAAGAACCGTAATATCAATCTCCCCCATTCCGCTGGGCACAAAGCCTTTGCCCCACTCGCCGATTTTGGGTTTGGCAAAAAATAAGTTGGCGGCAAATGCGAGAAGCATCAACCCCACGAACCCCATCATCAACTTCTCCAAAGCCCGATACAGGTTCTTAAAACAAAACAAAAAAGCGATTGCTGCCGCATTAAATACGACAACGATATATTCGAATTTCACATAAGCATTAAACGCTGTATGAACGCCAAGGTTGTTGCCAAATTGAAATGCCGAAGCGATAAAGAAAACCGAGACTCCGATCAAGATCGCCAGCCAACGCCCTACGCTCTTGGTCAACATATTCCCCGGCGATTCGCTAGCCATCACACCGAGTCGCGCGGCCATGGTGGTAAAAGCGAGCATGAAGACCACCGAAGCCACCACCACCCAACTCAGGGCATAGCCGTTGGCGGCCCCCACCTTGGAACTGGTTAAAATACTGCCCGGACCAATGACCACGCAGGCGGTGATGAGCCCGGGACCGAGGGCCTGATACCAGCGACGGGGGGCGGGCGGTTGCTCGTCAGCCATGCGCGGAGTGTAGGGACTGCTCGGAACAGGGAAAGGCTAAAGGCGCGTCAATGTGTCGTCGGCTTCTAGGCGCGCAAGCAATTCAGCGACGGTGACGGATTGCCCCGGCAGAATCGCCTCGGGTGCAATCTCGGCCAATGGCTCAAGAACAAACCGGCGTTCCTGAAAACGCGGATGCGGAAGTGTGAGTTGCGCCTCTTGGCGTTGCTCATCCCCGAAGGCAATGAGATCAAGATCCAGTGGACGCGACTCGTTCATGACCACCTTGGGTTGCCGACCGAATTGCACCTCAAGTGCCTGTAATTTTTCCAATAACGATTCGGGAGTTTCCCCGTCCAACGGCGTTAACACCGCTGCGGCATTGATAAAGTCCGGCGAATCGGGTGGGCAATCGACCGGCGTACTGCGCCAAAGAGAAGATTGCTTGATGGGCTTCCGTGAGAGCGTTTGCAGTTCGGCAAAGGCCGATTGGAGTGTGGCGGCTGGATCGCCGAGATTGGAACCGAGCGCAATGTAAGCGAGCTTACTCAAGGCCCAGCACGTTCTGCATGTTGTAAAGCCCGGGCGCTTTACCATTGGCCCATTGGGCGGCACGAAGGGCGCCGTTGGCAAAGGTTTCGCGGCTGGCTGCCTTGTGTGTGAGCTCCAGTCGTTCGCCGGCACCGGCATACATGACGGTGTGATCACCCACCACATCGCCTCCTCGCAGGCTGTGCATGCCGATCTCCTCATCGGTGCGCGCTCCGACAATGCCTTCGCGGCCGTGACGCAGGGCGTCCTTTTGCTGATTGCGCACTTCGAGCAAAATCTCACCGAGCGAGGCGGCCGTGCCGCTGGGGGCATCGACCTTGTGGCGGTGATGCATCTCGATCACTTCCAAATCAAAATCCGGCCCCAGTATTTCCGCGGCTTTGCGGGTGAGCCAAAAGAGCGTGTTCACGCCGGTCGAATAATTGCTCGCCCAAACGATGGGAATGGCGGATTGATGCTTGAGCACTTCCGCCTTCTCCTCGTCCGTGTGGCCGGTGGTGCCGATGATCAGCGCTTTGCCGTGCTCCGCGCACAAAGCCGCGCAGGCGGCGGTGGCGTTATGCAGGCTGAAATCAATGACGGCATCACAATCGGCAAGGTGATGGGCGAGGCTATCGCCTTCGTCCACGCCAGCGACAATTTCGAGCCCGTCCATTTTTTCACCACAGGCGATGAGCATTTGGCCCATGCGACCTTTGGAACCATGAATAATGACCTTGGTCATGAGGATTACTTGATCACGCCAGAGGCCTTAAGCGTGGCGCGGAGTTGGCGTCGATTGTCCGGGTTTAGCTTCACCAGCGGCAGGCGATATTCCTCTTTCACGAGGCCTTTCATCGCAAGCGCGGATTTCACCGGCACCGGGTTGGTCTCGATAAAGAGATCCTTGAAGAGCGGGTAATATTTCTCGTGCAACTTCAACGCGCCCCTCTGGTCACCCTTGAGATAGCTGTGCACCATTTTGGTAAGTTGCTTTGGAAGTAGATTACTGGCCACACTGATTACGCCCTGCGCACCCACGGACATGAACGGCAAGGTCAACGCGTCGTCTCCGCTGAGGATGGAAAATTTCTTGGGCAACCCGGCCCGCAATTGGCTCACGCGATCCGCATCGCCGCCGGCTTCCTTGATGCAGACGATATTCGGGCAATCCCCCGCCAAACGCGCGACAGTAGACACCGCGATCTCCACGTTGCACCGGCCGGGAATGCTATAGAGCACGATCGGCAGGTTGGTGGAGTTCGCAATCTCGCTGAAGTGCGCATACAACCCATCCTGCGAAGGCTTGTTGTAGTACGGACTCACCTGCAGTGAACCATCCGCGCCTGCGTACTCGGCGGACTTGGTCAGATACACCGCTTCTTCAGTGGAATTAGCGCCCGTACCGGCAATCACCTTGCAACGTCCCTTGGCGTAATGCACCACAAGCTCTATAATGCGGATGTGCTCCTCAAATTCCACGGTCGGCGATTCGCCGGTTGTGCCAACCGGCACGATGCCGTCCACGCCGCCTTTCACCTGCAGCTCTACGAGCTTTTTGAGGGCGGATTCATCCAGCTTCCCTCTGGAAAAAGGGGTAACCAGTGCGGTATAAACTCCACTAAACATCGGTGGCGTGACGTTAACAGGTCAGGCGGGGGAGTCCAAGCCGATTCAAATTTCGACGATACCAGTGAAGACAAAATCCGCCGGGCCAGTGAGATGCACGGCCGAAAAAACGCCTCCTTCCTGATCAAACGCCACACCTAGCGTGTCGCCGCCAAGCACATCCACTTTCACCGGCGATGGCCAATCATTCAGATGCGCCGTGATCATACCCGCGGCCGAGACACCCGTGCCACACGCCAGCGTTTCCCCCACCCCACGTTCATAAGTGCGCACGCGGATATGGCCCGGCGCGAGGATCTGGGCGAAATTCACATTCGTGCCAGCCGGCGCAAAGTGATCATGAAACCGGATCTCTTCCCCCAAGCTGGACACCATGGCCGCATCGGCTTCCTCCACAAACAACACCGCGTGAGGCACGCCGGTGTTGAGCGAATGCACCGTTTGATCACCGGCACTGGTGGTGATGGAATCGTTCAGCACCAACCCTTGCGGATCAGTCAAGTTAATGGTCACCGTTTCGCCATCGATCTGCGCGCGGATCATGCCGCACACAGTCTCAAAGCTCAGCGTCCGGCCGCAATCCGTGGTCGCCTGAATGTACCGAGCAAAACACCGCGCCCCATTGCCGCACATCTCAGCATCGCTGCCGTCGGCATTGTAAAATTTCCACGACCAATCCGCGCCGTTCTTGGCATTGCGCAAATAAATCAATCCGTCCGCGCCGATCCCACGCTGGCGATGGCACAACTGAGCGATCTGTTCGCGACTGAGGGAAACCTGATCTTCGCGATTATCCATCAGCACGAAGTCATTTCCCGCGCCGTTCATCTTGGAAAAGGCTATTTGCACGGGCACAGGCTACCGCGAAGCAGGCCGTAAATCAATCTCGGCCGTAATTCGGTGAAGAAGACTGGAAGAATGTCCGCGCCCACACACCGAAGAGGACGCTGAGCTTGGTAAACTTACTGAGCTTAAGCGGCGCGGGATCTAGTGAGGGTCGAAATTTCGCATTCTCCAAAGCTCTCAAAATCCGCCAGTACACCGCGGCCATGCATTCGCCGGCAATCATGGAACGCCGATCGCCCGCAGGCAACAGCTCGACGGTGTTTTGAAAATGTTGCCGTGCGCGCACAGCCATCTCGGCTGCGAGATTGTGAAAGGCAGTGGAGTATTTTCCATTCAAGATCGAGCGCGGTTCCACTCCGAATTTTTCCATCGCCTCCTGCGGCAGATAAATACGACCGCGCTCGGCGTCATTCCCGATATCACGCAGGATGTTCGTGTACTGCAGCGATTTACCGATAGCCACCATGTAGTCTTGGCATTTCGCATCGCGATAGCCAAACACCTCCACACTCAACAGCCCAACCGCACTGGCTACGCGGTAACAATACAGTTCCAGGTCCTCAAAGGTCTCGATCCGATCCTGTTCCAGATCCGATTCCAAGCCCTTGATGAGTTCATCAAAATGATCGAACTGCAGACCATACTGATCGATCACCGGTTGCAATTCCCGCACCAAAGGTTTCCGCGGCGACCCGCCATCACAGGCCCGCTGCACATCCTCGCGCCAATCCTGCAGCGCAATCCGTCGACTCTCTAGGGGACTGGAATCTTCATCCGCCACATCATCAACCTGCCGGCAAAAAGCATACAAGGTGGTCATGGCTTTACGCCGGGGTTTTTCGAGGGCGATAAAAGACAGCGCTAGATTGGAGGCGCTACGTTGGGTGATTTGCTCACCGGATTCAGCTTCGATCGGCTCACTCATCGGGGCCGCCGCTGTCTTTACTGTTATTGCCCAAACCCAATTGCTGCATCCGATAACGCAACGAATGACGGGTCATTTTCAAATGCTCGGCGCTACGGTTTATATTGAACTGGTTTTGCTCGAGCGCCTTCTGAATCATCTTGCGCTCGAACGAGGCCACAGCCTCGGCGAAGCCGAGCTCAAAATCTATTTCGCCCTCCCCCGATGAATTTCTACTACTGCGCAGTTGCGTTTCCAATTCGAAATCCGGCAAACTATCGGGCTGCACTTCATCCGTTTGCTCAAGGATCGCCGCGCGTTCCATGACGTTGCGCAATTCACGCACGTTGCCGGGCCATTGATGGGCGAGCAATTTTTGCTCCGCCACCGTGGAAAGACTGAGGGATGAACGCCCCAGATTCTGGCAGTTCTGAACGAGAAAATGATCGGCCAAGGTCAACACATCGCGCCCACGGTCGCGCAAGGGCGGCGGCCGAAACTGCATCACGTTAAGTCGGTGATACAAGTCCTCCCGAAAATCGTTATCCTTAATGGCCTGCACAATGTCCCGGTTGGTCGCGGCAATGATGCGGACGTGGACCCGTTTCTCTTCATTGCCTCCCACGCGCGTGAACGAACCGTCTTCGAGAAATCGCAGTAGCTTGGCTTGCAATGGCCGACTCATGTCGCCAATCTCATCGAGAAAAATAGTGCCGCCATCCGCTTCCTCGACCCGACCGGTCTTGGTGCGCAACGCACCTGTGAAAGCGCCTTTCTCGTGGCCGAACAATTCGCTTTCCAACAGGTTCTCCGGAATGGCCGCGCAGTTGAGACGAATATAATTTTTATCGGCTTGCGCACTGAGATGATGGATCGAGCCAGCCACCAACTCCTTGCCCGTGCCGCTCTCGCCGAGAATCAACACGGTGGAATCAGTCGGCGCCACAGTCTCGATAAACTTGCGCAGGTCGATCATCTTGGGCGAGTCACCCACGATCTGGTGCAGTTGATAAATCGGGCTACTCCCCCCCGACCGCGCCCGCAGGGTTTTGTTTTCCTCTTTGAGATCGTAATTTTCGCGACACCGGTCCACCGCGTGGAGCAATTCCTCTGGCGCGAACGGCTTGGAAAGATAATCCACCGCGCCGTTCTTAATGGCCTCCACGGCAAGTTTTGGCGTAGCAAAGGCGGTGATCAGGATAACCCGCATCTTGGGAAAATCCGCCTTGGCCTTCTTGAGCAGTTCATAACCGCTCATGCCGCCCAGTCGGCCGTCGGTGATCATCATGAAATATTCACTACTCGGCTCGGCGAGCATTTCCACGGCCTGTTCACCGGATTCGGCGACATCCACCGTATAGCCGTCATCCATCAACAACTCGCTTACGGTCGACCTCATGTTGGGCTCATCGTCGACCATCAGAATGGGAGGCAGGGCGGATTTCATGATTAGTTTTTTTGGAGGAGAACTCGGGTTGGGAAAGTTAAGATGAACTCCGTGCCTACGCCAAGCTCGGATTCCACTATAATCTCACCACCGTACAGTTCTGTATTTTGTTTCACAATCGCCAAGCCTAGCCCCGTACCTTTTTTCTTGGTCGTGAAATACGCTTCAAAAATCTGTTCACGCCGATCCAGCGGAATGCCTTCGCCGGAATCCTTGACCCGTAATTCAATGGCATAATCCGGCGACGGACGGCAGCTTATCTGAACCACTCCATTTTCACCCGCTGCCTGGCGGGCATTCACCAGCAGATTCACCATGATCTCACGCAGGTGCGCACGTTGCATCATTAAAGGCGGCAATCCTCCTTGTAGATCTTTTTCCAACTGGACATGAAAGGCATGGCTCGGTGGAAACGCTTCCTCAATCGCACCCTGCAGTTCCTCCTTCATATCAATTCTTTCCACGCGCCCCTCAGACAGCCGCGCGTAGCCCATCAGCTCCGTGAGGATCATATCCGACCGTTCCACTTCACCTCGGATCATGTTCAGCTGTCTGGATGCCCCAGAGTTTTCTTCTTTCAAATGGCGCCCCAGCGAAAAAGCAGCGTTGTTAATAATCGCCAACGGGTTCTTCAAACGGTGCGCAATCTCTGCCGCTAACCGCCCAGTGGAACGCAACTGCTCGCGGCGCAGCGAATATTCCCGCGCCTCACTTTGCGCCTGACGATCCCGGTCGAACAGCACCTGTACGCCGTAGCAAACCGCCGTCATCAGTACGAGGAAGAATACCCGAATGGTAAACAACGATTCCTCATACTGCTCCACCGGCTGGTTTACCGCCTGAATCTCCTCCAGCGATGCCGGCCCCACGCCCCGTGCCAATTGACTCAGAGCATCCATCGGATCAATCGCGATCCATCCTTTCCAAATAATAATAGCCGCCGCATAACCAGCTGTGGTCAGCAGGTTCATCGAGATTTGCGTCACCGGAACCGGCACACTAATCGCATTGCGCACAATCAACACGAGGAACACCCAATACACCATGCTATCCAGCCCGCCGGTGATCACCACCAGCGCCGAGACCACTAGGGCATCCACGAAATTCATCACCAGCGTCACCCAATGCACCACGCGCAGTTTCCAACTATTGAACATCAGGAAGAAAATAATCGCGCCCATGTTCACCACAACGTAACCAAGGAAAAACTGTTGCACCGGCCCCAGCGCAACCTCCACCCGCGCGCGCAGTATATAGTCCTTCCCCTCGGCGTATTCTGAGAAGAACAGGAAATAAGCGAGCAACCCAAGAACAGCCACCTTGACCGGCACGCCGATGTCGCGCTCCATCAGCTTCAAGCGACGGTACTGCTCCGTGGAATCAATGGACGAAGTGCTAACCAGCCGGAAGAAGCGTTTGATGTTTTCGAAAGCAAACATAGAGCGCGCGCCTTTTACGATGCCAGTCGAGTGGCCTGCAAGGCCGTTTCCACAATCTCCTCCACCCGCGCCAGTCGGCCGAGGCCTTCGTAGCCGCAGGCCAAATCGCCCGCGGCCGGGCCAATAAATTGGGCGCCGCGATCTTTCAGCAATGCCACATTCGCCTGTGTGGCCGGGTGTTCCCACATCTTGCCATTCAAGGCCGGAGCCAAGAGCAGCTTGGCCGTTGGATTGGCCGCCAGAGCAATACAGCCCAGTGCGTCATCCGCCTGCCCTTGCGCCAGTTTGGCCAATGTATTGGCGGTGGCCGGCGCCACCAAGATGAGATCCGCCTCATCGGCGAGACGAATGTGCGTCGGCCGCCAGCCTTCCTCTTCGTCGTACAGGCTGGTCACCACCGGATTGCGCGACAGCGTCTTGAACGCCAGCGGTGTGATAAACTCCTGTGCATCGCGTGTCATGACCACGTGCAAGGACGCGCCGGCCTTCACCAACTGGCTGCACACATCGACTGCCTTATGCGCGGCGATGGAGCCGGTGACGCCGAGAATGATGGTTGTTTCTTTTACCACTAAGCCGCCTTTGCATTTTGGTAAATGTTTTGAGCACGCTCGAAATCCGCCTCGCGCGCACTGCTCACGATCACATGATCAAACTGATCTTGTTGATGCATCTCAGCCTCGGCAATCGCCAACCGTTCCTCGATGGTGTCAGCCTTATCCGCCGCGCGCCCCTCCAGCCGCGCGCGTAATTCTGAAACATCGGACACCACAATGAACAGCGTCTGCAACGCTTTACCCAAGACATTGTCCTGACGTGCCATCGCGCTGAGCGTCAAGGCACCCTGCACGTCGTTCACGATCAATACATCGCGGCCCGCCGCCAGCGCGTCCTGTACGCTGGACTTCAAGGTGCCATAACGATTTCCGTATACTTCGGCATGTTCCAGAAAACCGCCGGCGCGGATTTGCGCGAGGAAATCGGTTTCCGTCAAAAAGTGATAATCCTGACCATCTACCTCGCCTTCACGCGGTACGCGGGTGGTGCAGGTGACCATGCGTAGGAGGTTTGCGTTGGCCTCCAGCAAACGATGCGCCACGGTGGTTTTCCCCACACCCGAAGGGCCGGAGAGCACCAGTAAAACTGTTTGCGATTGCTCGGCCATTATTCGACGTTTTGCACCTGCTCACGAAATTTCTCCAACTCGCTTTTCATCGTCACCACTAACCGCGAGATCACCGGGTCATTGGCTTTGGAGCCAATGGTGTTCACTTCGCGGTTCATTTCCTGCGAAAGAAAATCCAGCGTGCGACCGACCGGCCCCTTGGCTTTGGCGTAATCGGCGAATTGTCCGAAGTGACTTTCCAAGCGCGTCAATTCCTCGGTGATATCAATCCGGTCCGCGAACAAGGCCACTTCCTTAAGCACGCGTTCATCGTCAAGTTTCAGATCCAGACCGGACTGATTGAGTCGATCCAGCAACGCTTCCCGATGCCGGCGTACGGTTTTGGGTGCCTGGCGTTTCACGGCCTTGACCGTTTTCTGCAGCGCATCAATGCGCTTCTGCAAATCCTTCTTCAGATTGGCCCCTTCGCGGGCGCGCATCGCCAGCAATTCTTTAAGAGCCGCACGCACGGCCGTGCGCAAAGGCGTCCACAGGGATTCCACATCCAGCTCTTCCTCCGAAGTCTGCAGGACGCCCGGCGCGCGCAGGATAGTATCCAAACTCACCTCGCCGCCGAGCTTCAAATCCGCCGCCAGCTTGCGGTATTCCTTGGCATATTGATTGGCCAGATTACGATCGATCTCCACCTGTGCGCGTTCGCCGCTCTTAGCCGTCCACTGCACCCGCGCCGCAATCCGTCCACGCGATACCTTGGCGTTGATCTCATCCCGAGCGCGACTTTCCAAAGCGTCAAGTTCCCGTGGCAAATACAACGACAGCTCCGCTTGCTTACGGTTTACCGTGCTGATTTCCACGGTAAATTTCGCTCCACCCCGCGCCGCTTCGCCGCGGCCATAGCCGGTCATGGAATTCATAGGGGGTTACCGTGACAGAAACCGACTGCATTTGAAAGACAGAACGCCCTTTAGGATAGAGGTTCGCTGACGCGTTCCACGGTCAACGCCTTGCCGGTCGCGCCATCGACCTCCACCATCAGCCCCTGTAACAGCACACGTTCTTTGGCCACCGGAAACCTGCGGGGTTGGCTGGTAAGAAACCGTTCCACCACCGGCTCCCAATCGCGACCTAACACACTATCGTGCGGCCCTGTGAAGCCCGCGTCGCACAGGAACGCCGTGCCGCCCGGGAAAATAAATTCGTCCGCCGTTTGCACATGCGTGTGAGTGCCCACCACCACGCTCACATGGCCATCGAGCATACGCGCCATAGCGATCTTTTCGCTGGTGGCTTCGGCATGAAAATCGAGCAGGATCACCGGCGCTACCGGCGCCAGTTTCTTGACCTCCTCCTTGACGCGTCGAAACGGATTATCCAGTTCGCCTCGCATAAACGTATTCCCCTGCGCATTGATCACCGCCACCGTGGGTTGACCTGCGCGTTCGATCACCGTGCTGCCCTGCCCCGGGGTGCCGACGGGGTAATTTACCGGCCGCACAAAGCGCGGCTCCTCGTCGAGTAATGTCTCCACCTCTTTTTGGTCCCAGAGATGATCACCGCAGGTGATCACATCCACGCCGGCCGCGTAAATTTCCGCCGCTGTGTCCGGCGTAATGCCGTTGCCTCCGGCGGAATTCTCTCCATTGGCCACCACCACATCCAGCCCGTGCTGTGCCCGTAGGCCGGGCAATAGCTCCGCCAGCACTTTTCGACCGGGAGAGCCCACGATGTCACCAATGAACAACAGCTTCATCGGCCGACCCTAGCTGTTGCCACCTAAGGGCGCAATCTGCTTGTCATTCCAGAGCGGTTCCGCACAATCGGCGCTCCATGAAATTTGCACGTACTCTGGCTGCCGCCGCATCGCTGATGTTTCTTTCGTCCGCCCAAGCTGAAAATGTGACGGCTACCATGGCCAAGGCCGCCGATGCCTTGATCTCCAGTCTCGACGCCAAACAGAAAGCGCAGGCCGTATTTAAGTTTAACGGCGAAGAACGCACCTACTGGCATTTCATTCCCGCCGAGATGCTCAAGGGCGGTGGTCGCAAGGGCCTCCAAATCGAGCACATGACCGCCCTGCAACGTGAGCTAACCAACGCCCTGCTCAAGACCGTGCTCAGCGATGCAGGCCATACGAAGCTGAAAAACATCATGTTCCTTGAAGACATCCTGTACATGCTCGAAGGCAAGAATCGCCGTTTTGTGCGCGATAGCGATGCCTACCACATTCTCGTGTTCGGCAAGCCCGGCAACAAGGGAGCATGGGGCTGGCGTTTCGAAGGTCACCATGTGTCGCTGAATTACACCATCGTCAACGGCAAGCTCAGCGTGGTGCCGTCGTTCTTCGCCAGCAATCCAGCTGTGGCGGATTTTGGTCCGGGCCGTAAACTGATCGCCCTAGAAGCAGAGGAATTCGCCGCCCGTGCACTGCGCACTTCCCTCAACGCCACGCAGGTCAAGCAGGCTGTGATCGCTGAAAAAGCGCCGCGCGACATTCTCACCTCCGCCCTGCCTTCGGTGGAAGCCATGGAGAAGTCCGGCATCGGCTACAGCGATCTGGATAAAATCCAGCAGGTCCAGCTCACCAAGCTTATTCAGGAATACATCAACCGCCACCGAGCCATCGTCGCCAAGGAAGACTGGGCCAAGATTGAGAAAGCCGGGCTGGCCAAAATCCGCTTCTCTTGGGCGGGCAGCACCAAGCCCTTTGAGCCGCATTACTACCGCATTCAGGGCCCCACTTTTCTGCTCGAATACGCCAACACGCAGAACGGCTCCAACCATATTCACGCCACCTGGCGCGATTTCCAAGGCGACTTCGGCCGCGACATCTTGCGCGAACACGTAAAGAAAGCGCACTAAGGCAACCGCCGTTCATTTCAAGTTTGCGAAAGGGTTTTTAACCTGATGGATGATGCTATTTCCCAAGCCGACGTACCGGCGGCCCCAGCCCTCAATGTCGGTGATCGCATTGAGTTGACGATTGACGACATGGCCTTCGGCGGCGAAGGCGTCGGACGTATTGATGGGTTTGTGGTCTTCGTCCCATTCGTCATCAGCGGCGAAACGGTATTTGTTGAAATTACTGAAAAGAAAAAAGCCTTTGCCCGCGCCAAACCTCTACAGGTTTTGGAAGCCTCGGCCGATCGCGTGGAGCCGCGCTGCGAACATTTCGGCACCTGCGGCGGCTGCCAATATCAGCACATCGATTACGATACCCAACAAACCATCAAGGAATCGCAAGTGCGCGACCTCTTCGAACGCATCGGTGGCTTTGACAGCACCGTGGTCGGCAACCTTGTTCCCTGCCCGGAACCCTACAACTACCGCAACCGAATCATGGTGCGGCGCCAATGGAACAAGATCGAGCAACGCCCGGTGTACGGCTTTCTTCATTGGGACAGCCGGTTGGTAATTGATCTGCAGAACTGCCACATCGCCGAGTCGGCGCTGAATGATCAATTGCAGGAAGTCCGCAAGAACCCGCCACCGCGCAACATGCAGAAGGTCGTCCTGCGCATGATGCCCGATGACTGGGAGATGCATCGCGATTCTTTTTTCCAGAACAACTTTCATCTACTCCCCGAGCTAGTGGAATCCGTCCGCCAATGCCTGCAGGATGCCGGCTCCAAATATCTGGTGGACGCCTACTGCGGTATCGGATTTTTCAGCCTGTCACTGGCCGATCTAGTTGAGGGGTTTGTGGGCATCGATATCGACAAGCAATGCATCCTGCCCGCCCGTCGCAACCTCGAGCAACGCGGCCACACCAACGGCGAATTTCTGCTGGGCAAAACCGAGGAGCACATGGACGAACTACTCGAACGCTTCCCGGCCGATGACACCACCATCATCCTGGATCCCCCGCGGAAAGGTTGTCATCAGGAAGGCCTCGATATGCTGGTCAAGGCCAGCCCGCGCCAAGTCATCTACGTCAGCTGCCATCCGGCCACCCTCGCGCGTGATCTCAAATGGCTGTGTGAAAACGGTTACACCTTGAAGAGCGTCACCCCCCTGGACATGTTCCCCCAAACCCAGCACGTCGAATGCGTCGCCGACCTCCGGCGCGCGGATAGTTAGAACGGGATCGCGCCACGCCGCGCCACAAACACCTCCCAAGCCGTCCGCTGCAGAATCTTAGCCTCGCGCTCCCGCACATAAAACAAGCCGCCATTGGATAACCCCAAAGGCGACTGCCACGTGAGTGCGCAGTACATCATACAGGCATTCAGGTAGGTGCCGTGTTGAGACGGCAGAAACCCCGTGCGATCGCGCAACAGAATGTCCGGATGCCGCGCCTCCACCAATTGCCAGGCCAATCCAGCCGGCACCACCGGCGCGTTCAGCTGGGCGGCCACTCCATAAATACTTCGCTCCGCCTGCCGATACATTTCCGCCGTGGAATAAAATCTATCCCCCATTGCATGGGGCAACAGAAAGGCAATCTGCGATCGAGCCGCCTGCGCCCTGATATTCAACCGCTGTGCAGAAGCGAGCGTCACCGCCGGCGTATACACCGGCGCGCGCGTATGCTCCTGCAAGACAATTACATGCTGCGGAATGCGGTTTTTGAAGTTTCGAAAATCCAGAAAAGAAGTGCTGATATTGGTAACACTATGAATATCCACCGAATGATTGAACAAAGAATATCCGCCCGGCGCATAGGCCTTGGCCCTGATTTTAAGTTTCCCCAGTTGGCTCATCGAGGTAAGCACCGAGGCCATGTTGTTGGCCTTCACAAGATTGTTCCCCAAAAATAAAACGTTGAGGGTGTCCGGCAACATCACCCGATTGGTGGTAAAGGTGATGCTGGGGGTTGGCACCCAAGGCCTTACTGGGATAATGGGATTGGCTCGGCCGGCGAAAGGCAGCGGCAACCCCCGGTTCACTCCGTTCCAGCGCAGATTAAACCGCTGCGACCCGATGGCCATGGAAGCCTTTGTTTCCAAGGCTCCCAGAGTCATCCAACCCAAAAAAAGAATGGTCAACCAACGGGTCATTTAGTCCAATCAACTTACGTCCCAAGTGGTAAAAGTCAATGTGATTGGGCAAAACTGAAAAACAGCGTTGCAATTAAGAACCAATCGGGTTTCATTCCCGCCCGTTGTCGGCTCGTAGCGCAGCCTGGTTAGCGCGCCTCGTTCGGGACGAGGAGGCCGGAGGTTCGAATCCTCTCGAGCCGACCATTTTTATTCTCCCCACCAATCCGGATTCGCTTTCAGCTTTTCCAGTAGTTGAGCGTCCGCTTCCGGAAACTGGTATTGCCCCAATTTATCCGGCCCCACCCATTTGATAGATTGCCCTTCACGACCCTCGGGCTCGCCTATAACCAAGGCGCATCGATAAAAGGAGAGCTGCACGGTCTTCTCCGGATAAGCATGTTCCAGGGTTTCCACGCACTCCCGCACATTCACAACCACGCCGAGTTCCTCGTGCAATTCTCGCTGGAGACATTCGGGAAGCGTTTCGCCGGGTTCGCATTTGCCACCGGGAAATTCCCACAGACCGGCCAGATGCCCGCCTGGCGGACGTTGGGTGATAAGCAGTTTACCACTCTGGAACAGAAGTCCTGCTACGACCACCACCGGATTATTCATGGGCAAAAGAAATGATCAAGCCACTGCTTCGTCATCATCAGGAAACAGGAATCGCCCGCAAATCACACCGGCTAATGCGCCGCCCAATATTGGGCCAAGCCAATAGACGAGTTGGAAATCCCATTGACCGGAAACTAACGCCGGGCCAAAGGCTCGTACGGGGTTCATGACCGCTTCGGTTAATATGCCGGCGCTCAAGATTCCCACCGTCACAGCCGCCCCAACGAACAAGCCTGCCAGCGGACGGTTCTCTCGCCGCAATCCGGCAAACACAGCCAGTCCCCAGAAGAAAGTAAGCATCACCTCGATCACGATCGCCTTCACCACACTGACCCGTTTAGAATTAGGCACTTCACGCGGGGCCACTTGGCCGAGCGGCTCGGGGATTTCGTAGCGTGGCGGAACGCCTGGGGTGGCGGCCTCGATGGGTGTTTTCAGAGCAGCAGTCACTTGGCCGGTCTCGGCGTCGATGGGGCCGGGTTTGATCCAGTTAATCCTCTCGTTGGTACCGAGGAAATTGGACAGAACAAAGCAGGCTAACACAGCGGAAATGAGTTGCATGGGCACGATCAAAGCCGCTCGCACAGGTTCAAGCCGCCTCGCCAGCATCAGCCCTAAGGTGATGGCGGGATTGAATTGACCACTTCCCAAGGGATTGAAGGCCGTGACTAACACCGCCAAGGCCAGGCCACAGGCCAATCCCACAGTCAGCAAATCCGGATACCACCAGTACCAAGTGCAGACACTCACAGCCACCAGCGCAAAGGTGCCGATGAATTCCGACACGAGTGTTTGCGCCAAGGTCGGGGCGGCGTCCGGATCGGAATGATACTCCACGGGCGTTTGCCCTGTTATCTCTGCCATAAATCCTCCTAAACATCCGGGATTGGATGTGTGCGGAGGAAAACGAAAAACCCCCGCCTCGACAAGCGGGGGTTATTCACGAACCAGGTGGAGCCTTTATTCCTCGCTGGATTCTGGCGCTTCTTCCTGTGGCGCCTCGGAGGGCTCGGGAGTCGCCACATTCAAGGGTGCCAGCAGTCGTTCCGCTTCACGCCCCCAAAAGCCCGGAACCCGGCCAGCCTGACTTTCCTGCGAAGCGGCCACGAGCAAATCCTTAGCCACCGCCTTGTCGGGCTCAGCTTGGGCTAAAATCAATTTGGCGAGCGCCACTCGCGCTTGGGTAGCCTCTGCGGTTTTACCGTGCTCATTCACAACTTTTTGATAACGTTCCCTTGCTCCTTGAGTATCCCCACTGGCGTCCAAGGCTGCCGCCCAGCCGAATTTCACAGCCGCCGCCAACGGACCGCGTCCGGCTTCTGTACCTTGAAATGCCTCAAAGGCCTTGGCTGCTTCTTCGTATTTGCGTTCATCATACAAAGCGCTGGCTGCCAAAAACCCTGCAATTCCAGCAGTTTTAGTTCCCTTGTGATTTTGCGCCACGGAATTAAAACGTTCGGACGGGCTTTGATCCGGGTTGACACTGGCCACTTGAAAATCACTCGTCGTTGCCGCCAACAAATCTTCAGCGGCAGTTTCCTCCGCCATTACGGCATTGATCTTTTTTACGTAGACGATCATGCCGATGCCCAGCGCGATAATAATAATCAATCCCACCTGCGTGCGGTTGGCCAACAGCCACTCCATAAACAGGGTCAACTGATCGTCTTCGGAATTTTTATCTAAGGGTTCCACGGGCGGCGCATCATGAAAATTTCGTGGAAAAACGCAAGCCACAAATGGTTTGCGCTGGACGCCGCCCGGCGCGGCTCGTACAAAAAGGAGTGGAGAGTCAACTCGCACAATATCTTCCGGTGCTGATCCTGCTTGGTGTGGCCGTAGCATTTGCCGCTGGAAATCTCATAGTTTCCAAGCTGATCGGCAAGCGCGCGCACACCGATGAGGTGAAAGATACGCCCTACGAATGCGGGATGCTGCCCGAGGGCGCCGGTTCCACGCGGATGTCGGTGAAGTTTTACCTGATCGCGATGTTGTTCATCCTGTTCGACATCGAGGTGGTCTTCCTCTACCCGTGGGCAGTGGTGTACAAGGAAATGCTCCTCGAAAGCGGCGGGCTGATACTCGCCTGCATGTTGTCGTTCCTCGGCATCCTCTTGGTCGGTTACATTTATGCGATCAAGAAAAAGGCCTTCGACTGGAAGCGCTAATTCTTCCATGAGCAAATTGCCGCCCATTCAGTTCGGCACCTCCGGTTGGCGCGGATTGATCGCCAAGGATTTCACCTTTGACCGCGTGCGGCTTGCCACCCAGGGCATCGCGGATTTTCTCAAGACTGAGCGCCGCAAGAAAACTTCTCCGCTGGCCCAGCGCAAACCCACGCTTGTGCTTGGGCATGACGCCCGTTTTTTGGGGCGCGACTTTTCCCTCGCCGTTGCCGAGGTACTGGAGGCCAACGGCTTCACCGCCCTACTCTGCGATCGCGACACGCCCACGCCGGTGATCAGCCACACGATCCGAGTTCGCAAGGCGTTGGGCGGCATTAACATGACCGCCAGTCATAATCCCGCCGAGTATCAGGGCTTGAAATATTCCCTGCACAATGGCGCACCCGCTTCGCTGGAGGTTACCCAGAAAATTGAGGCGCATATCGCCAAGCGGCAGACCAAGAACTGGCAGTTCCAAGGCAGCGTCATTGGCACCTACACGTGCAAAGAGATCGATCCGATGCCGGCGTACTTCAAGCGCATCCGACAGCTCGTTGATTTCAAGGTCATTCAAAAAGCCAAGCTCAAGATCGCCGTGGAATTGATGTACGGCGCCGGCCGCGGCTACCTCGATACAATGCTAGAAGACGCCGGCGTAAAGGTCACGCGCTTCCATGATTTTTCGAATCCCCTCTTCGGCGGACAACCGCCCGAGCCCAATGCCGAGGGCATGACCGAAGCCGCCGCCTGCGTCGCCGCCGGCAAAGCGCAGTTTGCCCTCGGCCTTGACGGGGATGCCGATCGTTTTGGTGTGGTAGACAAGGACGGCACGTGGCTCACGCCCAATCAAATCCTCGCCCTCACCCTGTATCACCTAAAGAAAAACCGCCGCTGGACCGGCGCCGCCGTGCGCACCGTGCCCTCCAGCCATATGATCGATGCCATTGCCTCGCATCTCGGTGTGCCATTGCACGAGACTCCTGTAGGCTTCAAATACATCGGCGCGCTCATGGAGAGCGAATCCATCATCGTCGGTGGCGAGGAAAGTGGCGGGCTAAGTGTCAAGGGGCACGTGCCCGAAAAGGACGGCATCCTCGCCTGTCTGGTCATGGCCGAACTCGTGGCAGTGGAACGCAAGCCACTCGGCAAAATTCTCAAGCAACTGGAGAAACACATCGGTGAATTCCACACCGACCGCATCAACATCCACATCAATCCCGCGCAAAAAACCGCTATGCTCGATCGACTGGCGCAAGGTTTGGACAAGATCGGCACCACTCCCGTGCAGGAGTTTATCACCACCGACGGCTATAAATTCCTCCTGCCCAACGACGAATGGGTTGCCTTCCGAGCCAGCGGCACCGAACCAGTGGTTCGCTGTTACCTCGAGACCAAAAGTGCGGCGCGGATGAAAACGCTCAAAACCGCCTGTCGGAAGATCTTGAAATAGGGACAGAGACACCTAACTCCCTCGGCGTGACCTCTTGTTTCTCGAAAAAAAGAGAAGAATCGTTTCCTTTTTTCATCTTCTTCTGCCCTTTGATCTCAAGCAGTTTGCGCCCCCTCCTCTAGCGTCTATTCAGTTTCGCTATGCCGTGGGATAATACAACACCTTCGCATGGTAAGAAAGGAGGCTGGGAAATCGCTTCCTCTCAGCCTACTCTGCGGCGTGGACAAGAAGACCCTGCTCAAAATGGCCGGCCTATATGCCGGCGCCTTGATCGTGACCTTGATCATCAAATACCTGTTCGCCCTCGGCTTTGGCGCAGGGATGATTGTCTTTTTCGCCGCCCTGCTTGCCAGCTGGAAATTGGCCTATCCCGAAATCGGAAACTCTTCCGCCGACAATTCCAATAATTCCAACGATCCTTCATGAGCGTCCGGATCGTCGAAGGCGAAATACGCCTGATCAATCTACGTACTCGCATGCCATTCAAATACGGCATCGCGACTATGACCGATGTGCCTTATGCCTTCCTCCGGCTCGCGGTGGAAATCGACGGCACGGTGCACGAAGGTTACTCGGCAGACAACCTGCCACCCAAGTGGTTCACCAAGATTCCAGAAACCCCGCTCGGCGGCGAGATGACCGAGATGCTGCGCGTCATCGAACACGCACGGGAGACTGCCATCGGCCTGCAGGCAGACACGCCTTTTGATCTATGGTTGGACCTTTACGAAGCTCAATCCGCCTGGGGAGACAGCGAGAATCTTGCGCCGCTTCTGAGTGGATTCGGCACCTCTATGGTTGAACGCGCCCTAATCGAAGCTGCCTGTCGCGCGGCCAACAAACCCTTTGCTGCCGCTGTGCGTGATCAGGATCTGGGCATTGCCATGGCCGCGATCCAGATTCAGCTCAATACCACCAAACCGCTCGAATGGTTGCCCGAGCAACCGCTCCAATCGATCATTGCCCGGCACACCGTTGGCCTGGCCGATCCACTCACACCTGCGGATATCCCCACCGATGAGGCAGTAGCCGATCAACTACCCCAAGCACTTACCGACTGCATCACCACCTACGGGCTTCGCCATTTCAAAATCAAAATCAACGGCCAACCCGACACTGATTTGGGCCGCTTGGAAATACTTGCCGAGATAATCACCCGATATGCCCCGGCGGATTTCGCCTTTACGCTGGATGGCAACGAGCAGTTTAAGAGCATCACCGATCTTCAAACCTTCTGGGCCGCCATTCAGGATCACGATGCACTTAGGCCATTCTTTGAACGACTGCTGTTCATCGAGCAACCGCTTCACCGCGATGTGGCGCTGGCGGATACGTTGTACGATCAATTTCAAACTTGGCCGGATAGACCACCAATTATCATAGATGAATCGGACGCCACCCTCGATAGCCTCAACACCGCCCTGCGCCTCGGCTACGCCGGCACCAGTCACAAGAATTGCAAAGGCATTTTCAAAGGGCTCACCAACCGCTGCCTCATCGAGCAACGCCAGAGCGAAGGCGAAACAACCATTATGAGCGGCGAGGACCTGTGCAATGTCGGCCCCGTGGCGCTCCTGCAGGATCTTGCCGTGTGTGCCGCGTTGGGGATTGAGAGCGTGGAACGCAACGGCCATCATTATCACCCCGGACTGTCACAATTGCCCGGGATCATGCAGGCCGCCGCCTTGAAGCATCACCCGGATCTCTATCATACCGGCCCTGATGGTTGGCCCACGTTGAAGATTCAGGACGGCCGTCTCGATGCTACTTCCATCAACCAAGCCCCCTTTGGCGTCGGCTTCGCCCCTGACCTTGCCGACCTCATGTCCGTTCCCGATTGGAAACCGCCGGTCCGGCCGTGAAGCGCCCTCTTCGCCAAGCATACCATTTGATGCACCAGCGCCATGGGCATCAGCATTGGTGGCCGAAGAATCCCCGCTGTGAGGAGTGCCCGCTGTCGCCGATGTTACCAACGTAAACTTGATCGTACGGCCCGACTGATTACCCTACCTCTACTTGTCGGATCACAAGCACAACGCTCTGGTCATCGTGCCCACCTACAACGAACGGGATAATCTGCCCGGCATCGTTGAGGCGCTTGGCAACCTGTCGGTGGACCTGCTGGTGGTAGACGACAATTCCCCCGATGGCACCGGCAAACTGGCCGATGGACTGGCTACCAAGCATCCGTTTGTGCACGTACTGCATCGTGAGGAAAAGAACGGGCTCGGCCGCGCCTATCGCGCCGGCTTCGAATGGGCACTCCAAAAGGATTACGAATTCGTTTTCGAAATGGACGGCGACTTCTCGCATGATCCGAAAGATATCCCGCGCTTTCTCGAGACGGCCGAGGACGCTGACCTCGTGTTGGGCACACGGTATAAGGGAGGTATTCGCGTGATCAACTGGCCGCTATCCCGCCTCATCCTCAGCCTCGGCGCGGCCAAGTACGTGCAATGGATCACCGGCATGCCCTTCAGCGATCCCACCGGCGGCTTCAAGTGCTTTCGGCGCGCGGCACTGGAGTCCGTCGATCTCGGTCAGGTTCGGTCCAACGGCTACAGTTTTCAAATCGAGCTCACCCACAAAATCTGGCGGCAAGGTCTGCGCATTGGCGAGGTGCCGATCGTGTTTACCGAACGCATGGAAGGCCAATCCAAGATGTCCGGCAACATCGTTTGGGAAGCCATCTGGATGGTGTGGCGGTTGCTCTTCCAAAATGGCCTGCGACGCTGGCCACGCAAGAAATCATCATGAACAACATTCGGGTAGGAATCGTGGGAACCGGCTTCATGGCCGTGGTGCATTTGCGCGCATACGAGGCAGTGAACGGCATTGAAATCGGCGCGTTATGCAATCCCAGCGGCCGCAATCTGGACGGAGATTTTTCGGACGTGCACGGCAACGTCGGCAGCGACGAACCGGTGAAGCTCGACATGACGAATGTCGCCGCATACCGCAGCCTCGATGATCTGCTCGCCGACGAATCCATCGATCTCATCGACATCACCACGCCGACTTTTCTCCATCACGAACAAGCCCTCGCCGCCTTGGCCAGCGGCAAGCATGTCCTGTGCGAAAAACCCGTGGCCCGCACCAGCGCACAAGCCCGGGAAATCGCCGATGCCGCCGCGAACGCTCAGGGCTTTTTCATGCCCGCCATGTGCCTGCGGTTTTGGCCCGAATGGAAATGGGTGAAAGACGCCATCGACGAGGGTCGCTTTGGCCGCCCGTTGAGCGCGCGGTTCCGCCGTGTGGCCGAGGCCCCAGCTTGGGGGCAGAATAGTTTTCTGGACGGCGAAAAATCTGGCGGCGGCCTGCTCGATCTCCATATTCACGACGCCGATTTTGCAGCCTACTGTTTCGGCAGACCCACGCACATTTACGCGCAAGGCCATACCAAGGTGAGCGGCGAGATCGACCACGTCTTAGCGCAATACACCGTGCCTTGCGGTGCCGCCGTATCCGCCGAAGGCAGTTGGGCCATGGCCAGGGGGTTCGGCTTTAACATGGCTTACACCGTGAATTTTGAGAACGCAACCGTGGACTATGACCTCGCGCGGGGCGACGACGCCCTGAAGCTATTCGAGCCGAATCAGGAACCTCAGGTGCTCAATCTGGATGCCGGCGACGGCTACACCGGCCAAGTCACGCACCTCGTCAAATCCCTCCAAGCCGGCACCGCGCCCAGCATCGTCACAGCCCAAGATGGACTGACCTCCATCGAACTCTGCGAAGCCGCCAAGCGCTCGATCGAAGCCGGCGAGCGCGTGACGGTTTAGCGCTGAACGCGCGCGCCGCCGCCGCCCATAAGGCGTTCTACCTCGCCCTTGGTGGCCATGGAGGTATCGCCCGGTGTGGTCATCGCCAGGGCTCCATGCGCCGCGCCGTATTCCACCGCCTGCGCCGGATCGCCGGTGGCAATGAAGCCATAGATCAGGCCGCTGGCGAAACTATCGCCGCCGCCCACACGATCGAAGATCTCCATTTCCTTGCGATTGGTAGCCTCATAAAAATTTCCATCGGCCCAGCAGATCGCCCCCCAGTCATTCACCGTAGCGCTCTTCACTGCGCGTAAGGTAGTGGCGGTCACCTTGAAGTTCGGGAACGCCGCCACCGCGGTGTTGATCATGTTCTTGAAAGCATCGATCTCGATGTTGGAGATATTTTCATCCACACCCTCCACCTCGAAGCCTAGACACGCGGTGAAATCCTCTTCATTCCCGATCATCACATCCACGTACTTGGCGATCTCGTGATTGACCTCCTGCGCTTTCGCCTGCCCACCAATGTTGTCCCATAGGCTGGGCCGATAGTTGAGGTCATACGAAACGATCGTGCCGTACTTCTTGGCCACCTGCACCGCCTCGATCACTACCTCGGGCGTGCTGTCGCTTAAGGCTGCATAAATACCGCCGGTGTGGAACCAGCGCACGCCGTCTTCGCCAAAAATCTTTTCCCAATTGATGTCGCCCTGCTTGATTTGGCTGGCCGCTGTATTGCCACGATCGGGCACGCCTTTCGCACCGCGAATGCCAAACCCGCGTTCAGTGAAGTTCAGTCCGTTACGCACCGTGCGCCCGATACCGTCATAATCGCGCCATTGGATGTAATCCACATCCACGCCGCCTTGCATGATGAAATCCTCCACCAAACGGCCCACTTCATTGTCCGCAAACGCCGTCACCACGCTGGTCTTGAGACCAAAACAACGGCGCAAACCGCGCGCCACATTATATTCGCCGCCGCCTTCCCACACATCGAACTGGCGCGCCGTGCGCACCCGACCATCACCGGGATCTAGACGTAGCATGATTTCCCCCAGTGCAATCATATCGTACCGACACTGGTCGGCGGGCTTGATATCAAGAACGGACATAGGCTGCGCAGGGTGTGAAAAACAGCCCGCAAAAACAATCTTTTTTGCCCGTACTCGACTTGACGCCCCTTCATTGCCCGACCACACTCCGCTCATGAAAACTGCTTTCGCCTGGGCGACCGCCCTGCTGGCTCTGCATCTTCACGCCAACAACTGGCCGCAATTCCGTGGTCCCGGCGCCCAAGGCCATGCCAACGCCAAGCTGCCCGTGGATATCAGTGCCACCAGCGATCATCTGACATGGAAAGCCCCTGTTCCCGGCAGCGGCTGGAGTTCGCCTGTGATTGTGGACGGCAAAATCTATCTCACCAGTGCCATCGAACAGGGCGAAGGCTTGTCGCTCAACGCCATTTGCCTCAGTGCCGATAACGGCAAGCTGCTCTGGAACACCCCAATCTTTGCCATTGCCACCACCCCTCGAATGCACCGCAAGAATAGCCACGCCAGCCCCACCGCGATCGTGGATGGTCAACGGGTTTATGTCCACTTCGGGCACTTGGGCACCGCGGCACTCAGCCTCGACGGCAAGGTCGCTTGGAAAAATGACACCATCAAATACCCACCCGTGCACGGCAACGGCGGTACTCCCGCTTTAGTGGACAACAAACTCATCTTCAGCTGCGACGGTGCCCGTGATCCCTTCGTCATCGCCTTAAACACCAAGGACGGCTCGCAAGCCTGGAAGGTTAATCGCAGTATCGACGCCAAACGGAAATTTTCATTCTCCACACCTCTGCCACTCCAAACCACCACCGGCACACAGGTCCTCCTGCCCGGCAGCGACATGATTGGCGCCTATAATCCGGCCAACGGCAAAGAGATTTGGCGCGCTACTTACAACGGCTATTCGGTGGTGCCCCGCCCCGTGGTTGGACACGGCATGGTGTTCTTCAGCACCGGCTTCGACCGCGCCAAAGCCATGGCCGTCCAGCTTGGAGGCAAAGGCGACGTGACCGAAACGCACGTGAAATGGATCCTCCCCAAAGGCGCCCCGCACACGCCGAGCATGGTGCTGACTGGTAATGAATTGTTCATGGTTTCTGACGGCGGCATCGCCAGTTGCGTGGACGCCAAGAGCGGGGAGGTGCACTGGAGCGAACGCCTCGGCGGCGGTTGCTCTGCCTCGCCCATCCTCGCCAACGGCAAACTCTACCAAGTCAACGAAGCTGGCACGGTCTACGTCCTGGAAGCCGGCAAAGAGTTTAAACTCCTCTCCAAGAAAAGCTTGGGCGAGCGCTCCCTCGCCTCGCCCGCCGCAGCCCACGGCTCCCTGTACATTCGCACCGCCGGTCACCTTTGGCGATTCGAATAGTCGCCAGCTTAAAGCTCCATACTCTTGTAGCTGTCGGCAATCTTCTCGATCGCCAGCACAAACGCCGCTGTGCGCAGATCCACCACGGCTTCACGGGCGTTGTAGATGTCGCGGATGTTGTTGTAGGCCTCGCGCATGGTGTCATCCAGTCCTGAGCGAACCAAATCCAGTTCGTCCGGGCCCGAGATGAGTTTCTGTCTCACGGAATCGGACAACGTCTTGCCGGTAGCCTCTTCGATGGCTTCGACCAACCCATTGCTCTGCGCCTCTTCATAGCGTCGCTCCATCCGACCGAAACGGATGTGCGACAAATTTTTAATCCACTCAAAATACGACACCGTCACACCGCCGGCATTGAGATAAGCATCGGGAATAATCACCACGCCCTTGTTGCGTAGAATTTCATCGGCTCCGAAAGTCACCGGACCATTAGCCGCTTCCGCAATGATTTTGGTTTGGATCCGATCCGCATTCCCCAAATGAATCTGACTTTCCAAAGCAGCCGGCAGGAGAATATCGCACTCCTTCTCCAACACCGACGGCCCGTCCTTCACAAATTCCGCGCCAGGAAAGTCTTTTACCGAACCAGTTTCCACCCGGTGAGCGTGCACCGCTTCGATGTCCAAGCCAGCATCATTGATGATCGCCCCGCCTCGCTCGATAATCGCCGTAACCAATGCGCCATCCTCTTCGGTCAGAAACTTGGAGGCATGGAACCCCACATTACCTAACCCCTGGATCACAATGCGCTTCCCGGCCAACCCGCCTTCCAGACCGGCGCGCATCACATCATCCGGATGCCGGAAGAATTCCCGCAAACCGAACTGCACCCCGCGCCCCGTCGCTTCAGTCCGGCCGTGGATCCCGCCGTCTTCCACGGGCTTACCGGTCACGCAACCGAGGCTATTGATATCCTGTGGGTTCAACTGACGATATTCGTCGGCCATCCAGGCCATCTCGCGTCCGCCGGTGCCCATATCAGGCGCTGGGACATTCAGGCCGGGACTCAACAGGCTGCGCTTGTTTAATTCCTGCGTAAATCGGCGCGTGATCTTCTCCAATTCCTCCGCCGTGTAATCTTTCGGCCGCAGACACAACGCGCCCTTGGAGCCGCCATACGGCACATCCACAATCGCGCACTTGTAGCTCATCAACGCCGCCAGCGCCTCCACCTCTTGTTGGTTGGAAAAATCCGCATACCGAATCCCGCCCTTCACCGGCAACCGATGCTCACTGTGCACCGCGCGCCAGCCGGAAAATATCTTGTACTCACCGCGAATCTTTACCCCGAACTTCACCTGATAGCAGGAGTTGCAGGTGCGAATCTGTTCCGCCAACCCCATGGGAAGATCCAGCGTGGCGGCAGCCCGGTCGAACATCAGGTCTACATTCTCGCGAAACGAAGGTTCATTGGAATTTTGCATATTAAAGATTTTTGGAGTATATTATCTTGGGTTGGGGTCTAATTAAAAACTAACCCAAACGCCCAGAAGGGTCTATTACAAAACGAGAGTTTTTTTACAATGCGCTCACCTCTAAAGCCATCGGACCTGCATCACCTTCGGGCGGCTGAAGGGTGGCTAGAGTTGGGTTCGCCGAATGAGGCTCGTTCAGAACTCGCCCACGTCTCCACCCAACGACTGGACCATCCGGACGTGCTTGAGGTAAGCTGGATGTTGTTTGCCCGCGAGAAGAATTGGAATGCCTGCGTGAAGACCGCCGAGTTATTGGTGCAACAGGCGCCCGAACGTCCCGGAGGCTGGATCCATCGTTCGTTTGCCCTGCATGAACTCGATCGGACTGAAGAAGCCTATTCCAAGTTAAACTCCGTTCGCCGGGTGTTTTCGGATCAATGGATCTTCCCGTACAATCTGGCCTGTTATCTGACTCAGCTCGATCGCATCAAGGAAGCCGCAAGCGAACTGCATGCCGCCATGCAGATTGATGCCGGCGCGGTCAAGACTGCCGCCTCCACTGATCCAGATTTGGAACCACTGCGCAAGTGCCTGGACGAAATGCGCCAATAACCCTGCGCCCAACGGCCGCTAAAACTTAGCCCCGGCCGCAATCCAGTCCATAATCTGTTGCACTTCCCCCTTGGAGATCATGGGCCCATTGGGCGGCATGGGTCGGCCAGCACCCGGGGTAATGGCCAACACCAGCGGAGCCGTAGCTGGATTTCCTGGCTGATTCGGCGAGGTAAAGGCCCGCGTGGTGGTTGGAAATGAAAAGTCCAAATCCGCCTCCACCTTGTTGCTCTCCTTAGAATTATGACACTCCATGCAACGGTACTTTCTGAAAATCCCTTCCACCTTGGAAAATGTCATTGCCCCACCCGTAGCCGGGGCATTTTCAGCTGAACCGCCGACACCCTGCTCATCGTTTGCCAATGTGCCAACCGGCTTTTTGGATTCCTTTCCCCCACCCAAAAAATGCATCCCCGCAAAGGCGCCGCCCGCCAAAACCACCACCCCGGCGGTAATACCGATCAGAAGTTTCTTACGTTTGCCGTTGCCTCCCGATGCGACTCCCCCCGTAGCAACCGGCGATGAAACGGATTGTGCCAAAAGCGCCACGCCGGGTACCTCGGTGAGGGGAATCCATTCCGGCGCGCCTTCGTACCAAGCCTGATCCGAGGTCAGCAAACTGCCGTCGGCGAGAAACGCATTTGTCTCCTCCAAGCTGTAAGGCCCAAACTGTTGGCCATCGCGAAGGATATGAATCATGAGAACACCTAGAACTGCGCCCCGGCTGCGATCCAATCTTTAATCTTCTGCACATCAGTCGCAAGCAGCATGTCTCCCTTACCCTCCGGCGGCATCGGGTCGGAGGGGTCGGTGAGCCGAACAATCAATTCACTACCATCCGGATCGCCAGCCGTGATGGCCTCTTGCACCGAAGCGAAATCAGTCAGATCAAAACTTCCTTTCGCATCGTCTCCCTCGTGGCAGTCGTAACAGGTGCTTCTTTTGAAAATAGGCTCCACGATTTCGGCAAAATCCTGTCCCCCACCAGAAGCCGCGCCGTCATCGCCCCCGGCCCCGTCATCTTTCAAAACAAAAAATAACACTCCGGCAATCGCCGCCACGCCCGCCACACTTCCGCCGATTATGATCAGTTTCTTCTTCTTCGCGCCTCCAACCGCCGCAGCAGCCGCGCCGGCCTCGGCAACAGCCACTTCCGGGTTCGCTGCCGCCATGGGGTCGGCTCCTGCAACCATCGGTGCAGGAGCAGCGCCATGCACCACACCGGGAACATCGGTGATGGGCATCCAGTTGGCCGCTCCCTCGTACCAAGCCTGATCGGTGGGCAACAGGGTGCCTTGCGCCAAGTAAGCATTGATATCCTCAATGGTGTAGGGGCCAAACTGCTGGCCATCTCGCATTACGTGGATCATGACAACGCCTGAGAAAACACCAACCCATCCCCCTTCGCAAGTCAGATTGGTTAACCAGCCCGGCTTAGAACGGGAAAAACTTAAGGATCAAAGGTACCGAACCGATTACGATTAAAATCTCTAACGGCAGGCCCATGCGCCAGTAATCACCGAAACGATAACCGCCCGGGCCAAGGATCAGCGCATTACATTGATGACCGATCGGCGTCAGGAACGCACAGGATGCTCCCACGGCCACGGCCATGAGGAACGGATCCGGGCTCACCCCCATTTGCAAGGCAATGCCCACCCCAATGGGCGCCATGATCAGGGCGGTGGCAGCGTTATTGATCACATCCGACAAACACATCGTTACCACCATCAACAACGCCACAATGCTCCAGGCTGGCATGCTTTCGGTGAGGTTGTTCACGGCTGTAGCAATTTCGCCGGTTAATCCTGTGGACTGCAACGCGCCACTCACGGGAATCATGGCACCCAGTAGCACGATGACGGGCCAATCGATTTCCCGGTACAAATCGCGCAACGGCAGGATGCCCAAAAACACATAGGCCAGAATTGCCCCAAGAAAGGACAGTGTGGTAGGCATGATTTTGAACATGCTCAATAATATCGCTGCAATGAAGATGGCCACGGCGATCGTGATCTTGGAAAAAATTCCTACCCGCACCTCACGTTCGGCCAATGGCAAGAGATGCAAGCTGGCTGCATGTTCTTCAATATTATCCTGCGCCCCTTGCAGCAATAACACATCGCCCACTCGAAATTCCACATCACCCAGACGTTTTTGAATGGGTTGCCCCTGACGTGCCACAGCCATGAGGACAACGGAGTTCGAGGTGCGAGATCGTAGGAATGCTCGGGAACGGCCCACCAACTGGGAATTGGGCGTCACCACTACCTCGGTGAAATTAACATCCTCCCCTTCGATATTATCAATCCGCGAGCGCAATTCCTTTTCCAGTCGTAAACCGGATTGATCCATGATCGCCTTGAGATCCACCGGATCCACTTTCACCAAATAACGGCTCCCAGCCCGCACCAGATTATTCCGGTTGGGCGTCATCACTTTACCGTCTTTCTTGATGAACCCGAAGATCATCATCTTTTCGCCCGTGTCCTTTTCCACCTCGCCCAATGTCATTCCGATAAACGAGCATTCTTCCGGCACACGCACCTCAGTGATGTACTCTTTCAGGGCAAACATTTCATCCTTTCCGGCGGATTTCAGTGAATCTTTGGGAATCAAACGCCACCCAATGACCGTCACAAACACCACGCCCAACAACGCCACCAAACCGCCCACGGGCGCGAAGGCAAACATCCCGAAAGAATCTGGCACGCCGCCGATTTTATCCAAATAGGCGGCGGCTTCGGGTTGATCGGCTAAGGTCTGTAAATACTCATCACGGAATGTCGAAATGATAATGTTCGGCGGTGTGCCAATCATGGTGATCATGCCGCCCAGAATACTGGCAAACGCCAAAGGCATGAGGATCAAGCTCGGCGAACGTCCATGTTCGCTGGCCGTTTTCAGCGCCACCGGCAATAACAAGGCCAGTGCGCCGACGTTATTCATGAAGGCTGACAGCACTGCGGCCACCACGCACAGGCTGGCAATGTGCAACGTTTGGTTTTTGGCAAAGGGCGCCAGCTGACGCGTGATCAGATCCACCACCCCACTGTTGCGCAGGGCGCGACTGATCACCAACACGGCAGCCACAGTAATCACCGCCGGATGCCCAAATCCGGCTAAGGCGGATTCAGGATCAATGAGGGCGGAATCTCCGCGGCGAAGCACTTTCACGACGATCACATCGGCTACCACCAACGAGAACAGCCCGATCACAGCCACGATGTCATAGCGCCACTTACCCCAGGCAAACAGGCCGAAGATGCCTACGATTACGCCCAGTACGATGCCTTGTTCCAGCGTCATAAACCACCCAGCTCCCGACTGCGCGCGTTGGGATTTAAGAAATAACTGGTACCCCGGGTAGGACTTGAACCTACAACCAATTGATTAAGAGTCAACTGCTCTACCATTGAGCTACCGAGGCGACCGGCGGGAAGTTATCCGGTTTCCGCGCCTTGGGGCAACCTTTTTATCCCTTACTCAAAGCCCAACACCGCCCGCTTTTGCACCCGATAGCGTTCGTGCTGGAAAACAGCTTCCAGCCACTCCCGCTCCTTGGCTCCGGCGCGATAGCGTGCGTCGCGTAAATTGTTACTCGTATCGGCCAGAGACTTGATCGCAGCAACCTGTTTGGCCTGCTGTGCTTTATCGGCCGCCTCGGCATCCTTGAGAACCTGAGCAAAGACCTCATTATCTTTAAGATTTTTAGCGTGCGCTACCGCAGCCTGTTTGTCAGTCGCCTCGGCTTGTTTAAGAGCGGCCTCGCGGGCGGCGATTGACGGCGTCCAACGTAATCGACCAGCCTCGAGTTCACCCTTCATCCTATTCACCTCCAGCAGTGTTTCCTTGGGGAAATGGGCCGCCTGTTCCTGTGCCTCAAACCAACCGTTCAACGGCCCCAGCACGGCGTTTTGTTCCCCATCCAATGGACCTTTCAGACCCGCTTGGGCCGCTTCCGCCGCTTTGAAGGCCCGATCTGCCGTGGCGAAGACGGCTTCGGCAGGCTTCAGTTCCCGCTCTCTACGGGCCCATTCCCGCTCCCTTAATTTCGCGTCAGCTTCATACTGGATGAATGTGTACTGTTCGCGCTCCAGCGTGTTTTCGGAATCCTCCAGATTCCGGGCAGCTTCAAAGCGTTTATTGATCGCCGTGCCATATTCGGCAACTCGCCGATTATGCTCCGCCAAGGCCTGGTTCAAGATCGTTAAAGCTCGATCCATTTCACCTTTGGAAGCTCGAATACGGTTTTGCCGATCAGTACGTTCACGGGTGAGGTCGCCGGTAGTTTTACGCAAAGCCGCCTGACGCGACTTCTTTGTCGCGAGAAATTTCTCCAAGAGTTTGATGTCTCCCTGAGTCCGAACCCATTCGGAATCCATCCGACCTGAGGTTTCCTGATGATAAGAAAAATCATGGAGCTTGGATTGAAACTGGCCGATGACTCCGTTCAATTTTCCGCGAAGCGCCGTCAGAGCAGCTAGATCTTTCGCTAACTGCTCTTGAGCCTGTTTCAGTTGAGCTCCCAAATTGGCATCACCCGACGTTTTCTCAACTTGCGCGGCTAATTGATCATGCCGGTTCTTGGCGGCGTTCAATCGCTGCAATGCCGGTTGCTCCTGTTTATCAACGAAATCATGCAGCGTTCGTCGGGCCGCCTCCATGAGTTCACGGCGGCGTACATGGTCGCGGGACGCATTGTTCTTATTCTGCTCGTCCTGCCGTAATTTGCCCTGAGCTGACCTCAGTTGGCCTTCCCAATCGCGGACATGACGGTCGATCGATTGCAAATCTCCCAAGGCATCGACACGGGATTGATCCATGGCCGTCTCTTTGCCAACCATTTCATGATACACCGCCGCCTTGACCACGTAGTTGGCGCGCATTTGCAGCATTTTCTTTTCAGCGGGATCCAAGCCATTCTTCAGGATATTCGCCTCATGCACTTGGGCTTGTTGGTATGTTCGTGCGCGAGCATCGCGCTGAACCCGAGCCGCATCCACTTTTCGTTTGGCATCATCCCGTTGGCGGCGCGCGTCATCGCGTGGGCCGGTAAATTGATTGCGCGCATCGCGGACGCGATTTAGCCGGTTCTCGGCAAACTCACGAGCCTTTCGTGTCCGAGTAACTGCCGCCACAATTTCCACGGGCCGCATGTTTCCCTTGAATGCCCCGCGCGCCTTGTCGTAATCCGCCTTACGCTCTGCCAAATGTTTCACATACCCATCCTGCTGCCGTTGACGATCCGCCTGATACTTGGCCAAGTGTTCGGCGTTCGTTTTGGTCTGATCAGCCAACGTCTTTTTCTCCGCCTCGATAGCTTTTTTCGTCTCAGCCACTCGGCGTGTTGAGAGTTCGTGCATCTCTCGGAGGCGCGGATTGAAATAATGCAAACTCACATAGTGCGTCCGGTTGTGCAGGGCATAGAGACTCTGGGTCTGTGCCGCATTTGCCCGGCTCTTACGGGCGGCGGTTTCGTGTCCCTGCATGCGTTCCAAAGTTGCTTCCACCTCGGCATCGATTGCGGCGTGTTCCGATTCCAGTCGCCTCCATTTTTCATCGAGCTGCGCCAAATAAATCTTTGCCCCTGAGCGAGCCTTGAAGATGCTGTCGAATCGGCCCTGCCCCGCCACCGTTTGTTGTTGTTGCTGCTCATTCAGCGCCGCCCAAGTGACCCAGGCACGCTTCAAAATGTTGGGCTCAGACTGAAAAGCGATCTCCTGAATTTCATCGGCCTTCAGACGGAGTTTACGGAAGGGCGTTTGATCTGCAATTAACACAGGGCCATCCCACTCCAGCTTGCGCAGGCGAATCTCTGTGCCCAGTTGCGTGCGCACCACCCATTGTTCCCGAGCTTTGGCCGGTTTTTGCAAAAACACTGCCGAGGCCTGCGAGCCGCCCTGATATTGTTTGGCGCCGAAGAGGAGGGTTTGCAGGGTGATGTTGTTATCCTTGATGGACAGGATTTCTCCTTCCACAAAATCGCCACCAACCAACAGCACGCCTTCGCGGCCAACCTTGCCCGAGCGGATACGGTCGGTCACCGGAAGTGACAACGGCTGGAAGAAAATGGCCACCGCATTCACGGTCGTCAGGCGCACTCCGGCCGGTTCCCCGACAAACCGCACCCGACTATCGGTCAGGGATTCCACCGGGTGAGCGATATAACTGCCGTTCCAAGCGAGGGCGCCGGCCGCAGGAATCGCCGGAGGCGCAGGGGGCAACGGCCAGTCCTTTACCGCGCTCAAGTTTGTCCAAGCCAGCCCCGGCCCACTCCATTCCAGATCCAGAATCGCGTAGCTGGCCAGATTCAAATATTCTAGGCGAAACGGATGTTTCCCGGCGGTTAGCCGAATGGAGCCGGTTGCGCGCCGGTAGGAAAATTCCGCCGGAGTTCCCAACACCTCCATGTCTCCGATCACGAGTCGCGCGCTGTCATCGCTGGCCAACCGGAATTGATAATCGCCTGCGCGCGGCACGTTCAGCCAGCCCTCAAAGAGAATGGCTCCGGGCGTGTTGCCCAACTGGCGAACGGTCACATGTTGGCGGCTCACATCATCAACCGTGCTCGGATCGCGCGTGAGTGCCTCCTTAAAGGCGGTAAAGGAGCCGCGCCAGATCTTGGCTTTCACTCCGCGCAATTCGGCCTTGGCACCGGGAGCCGGAGCCAAATGTGCCTTGCGAACCGTTGACCAAGAGATAGTTTGGCCGTTGACCCGAACGCCCTGGACGGAGAGCTGTTGAAGCAGACCGGAAACCGTTTTCCCGTCTCGAGTCTGAATGGTGGCTGCAGAAAGGGATGCTTGAACCGTCGCCAGAATCAGTGCGATGACGGCCCGATGCAACATGGCCTAACGTTGGTAAAGTGGCAGATAGTGGTAAGGCATCGCCAACATAGTGGTGTAAACGGCCGTGGTATAGATTGGCCCCACCCCGCCGCGCCCACTGGCGTCCCAACGGTAAATATCGCCTTCCTTCTTGATACTCTTCACCACGGTGGTGGCAATGGCCTTGTACCATTTCTCCCAAGTATCGCCACCGATCATGTATTGCGCCGGGGCCGCGTAGAAATTGCCATACACATACCACTCCTGAGATTCCCGGTGGTTGGCGAACAAGTACTTGGACCCCTTCATGACCAACGGATCATCGTATAAACCGCAAACCTGCAGTGAATAGATGGCCGCCGCCGTTCGGGCAAACCCCGGTGAAGAACCCGGCTGATAACTGAACCCGCCGGTGCCGGCATGGTGACAGGCTTTCACGTATTTCACGGCGTTATCAATGGTGCGCTGCGGTACATCGATCCCGGAATTCTTTGCGGCTCGCAGGGCCACCACCTGCAGTACGGTTACGGAGACATCCGCGTCACGTACAACCGGACGATACCGCCATCCGCCCTGTTGGTTTTGGCTGGCGATGATCAATTTAATGGTGCGATCGAGCTTGCCTCGAATGGCCGGCGAACGGGTCTGCCCGTACAATTCCGCCAACGCGATAGTGGCAATGCCGTGCGCGTACATATACTGACCGCTCGCGCGATTACCATAAATACCATCGGCGCCGACTTGATTGAGTAAATAATCCATGCCCTTCTTCACCACACGACCGTAAGGCCCTTCGCCGGGAAGATTGCCGGCCGCCTGAAACGCGATCAACGTGTACCCGGTAATCGCCACCGGATGACGCCGTTCTTCCGAGCTTTCTCCCCACGAACCATCCGCCTTTTGTTTGGCGGCCATGTACTTGAGAGCGCCCTGAATATAGGCCTCGTGTTCCTTGGCCACTTTCACGTTGTCCCGCGGACGGGGCTTCACCTTGGCACCGGGCGCAGCTGCCTGCACCGAGGCGACCACTCCACAAATCAAACTAAGAGCAATGAATCGAAACATGGGATTGCGCTAAACTATTTCTTACGACTATCGGAAAGGCGTTTGAGGAACTGTTCCACCAACGTGCTGTATTCCTGCGGAGTCTTGGACTGAGAGGATTGCAGGAGCGCTTCCCGTTCGCGTTCCGGCAGATTCAAGCGTCCGCCCAAGCCGTCCGTGGACCCGAGCTGACCTTCCTTGCTACCAGTTCCTTCCCAGTTCCCAAGCTTGCCATCGCCGCGCTCGCTGGGTTCGCTTTGACCAGGCTGTTGTCCTGGTTGCTGACCGGGCTGCTGTCCCGGTTGTTGACCGGGCTGCTGTCCCGGTTGTTGACCGGGCTGCTGACCTTGCGCCATTTGTTGGGCACCCTGCTCGGCCAATGACAAGGCCGCTGCGGCTTGCGCCAGCGCGTTCTGCGCCTGCTGGGCGGATTCTTGCGAGGGC
>Ga0315320_10000358_pt1 | contig 36813 bp, 27 predicted proteins | sample M140m21515metaG_FD_203458 | JGI IMG/M metagenome (GOLD analysis project Ga0315320, IMG submission 203458) | Ammonia-oxidizing marine archaeal communities from Monterey Bay, California, United States - M1 40m 21515 | ecosystem: Environmental > Aquatic > Marine > Coastal | place: USA: California... | reverse complement strand
AGTCTTCAACCGCATCATGACACAGCAAGAAGAACTGACACCGGATGCTTTCGTCAAACTGCTCCACCAGTTCGCACTCGACCTGCTGAAACGTTCGACTCTCGAAGAGATATTCTGGCTCATTGCAGACCGAGTGATTGCAGGAATCGGATTTGACGATTGCGTCATCTACCTGCTAGACCCCGACAAAAATCTTCTGATTCAGAAAGCTGCATACGGTCCAAAAAATCCAGAGGGCCATATGATTAAAGATGCAATCACAATTCCAGTCGGTGAGGGGATTGTTGGCAGCGTCGCTCATCATAAAATGCCGGAAAGAATTTCTGACACGCGTCTCGACCCTCGATACATCATCGATGACGACTTTCGATTATCGGAGTTAGCAGTTCCTATCATGCTTAATGGCCGCTGCATCGGTGTCATTGATACCGAAAACAGTAAAGCTGGTTTCTACACGAAACGCCATCAGGATTGGTTAACGACGATTGCTTCGATCGCTGCGACAAAGATCTCAGATGCAACTCGAGCCGAAGTGCTGAACCAGACGGTCAAAAAGCTGGAGTCTACGCGTAAGAAACTTGACAAACAGGCCAAGCAACTAAAACGAGCGACCAAGAATGCGAAGTTCGCCAATCGAGCAAAAAGCGAATTCCTAGCGACCATTAGCCATGAATTACGCACACCCATGAATGGGGTGCTTGGGATGACGGACCTGCTGCTTGATACGCCACTTGATCCTGGGCAACTTGAATACACCCAAGCAATCAAAGCATCTGGAGGCTCGTTGCTGAACATCATCAATCAGGTTCTGGACTTCTCCAGAATTGAAGCAGATACCATCGAGATCGATCCACATCCCTTTGAACTGGATGAACTGATTGATGAAACAATGTCAATCTTCAAAATCCAAGGGCGTAGCCAGGGCGTTTTGGTCGAATCAAACATTTCAGAAAACGTGCCCCAGTACCTTCACGGCGACGCAGAGAAGATACGGCAAGTTCTTGTCAACCTGCTTGGAAACTCTCTGAAGTTTACGAAAAAGGGAAATATCGATTTACTCGTGAGAAGAGAGCAAAACACCGAGAACGAGAAGATTCGATTGTATTTCGAAGTGAGAGATACAGGGATCGGTTTACCAGTGGGTGACACGGAAAACTTGTTCGCTGCCTTTACACAAGCAGACATGTCCTCAACACGAAACTACGGTGGCACAGGCTTGGGGCTAGCCATTTCGCGAGAACTGGTTACAGCCATGAATGGCCACATATCGTGCAGGAACAACGAGCCATGCGGATGTTCATTTTCCTTCAACATCGAAATCGAACAAACAGCCCTCACTGACGAACAAAAAGCGGCAGAACTTGACCCCCAATCGGAGTTTGGTTCTGGAATACAGCTTTTGCGTGACAGCAAACAGTCATTGAATATACTGCTCGCCGAAGATTCACCCGTCAATCAAACGCTGATGATCGCTCTGCTTACCAAGTGGGGACACAAAGCCGCGGTCGCAAACACAGGGCTAGAGGCAATCGACCTTTGGCAAACGAATACAGAGCGTTTTGACCTGATTTTGATGGACGTTCTAATGCCCACATGCGATGGCCTGCAAGCCGCAAAGCGAATCCGGCAACTGGAAACAACGTCGGACGCACGCATCCCGATCATCGCATTGACAGCACAAGTCCTCCCAGGTGATCGTGACGCCTGCATCGAAGCAGGCATGGACGCTTACGTCAGCAAACCGATTTCGCAGACAAAGCTGCAAATACTCATGGCGCGGCTCACCCGATCCTAAGTGGCAGGAATTCAACTAAGCGTTGGCTTTCTCATCATCAATCCAATCGTCGTAAGATCCACTTTCCGGTGCCGCAAGTCAGTCACAACCATAGCTCAGTTCCGACCTGTGCCATCACGGCAGACACAGACTGAACAGGGTCAGTGAACCTCAGGAACTTGAAAAACCCTGTCATTTTGTCTTTGGTTGCTGGCAATGGCCGGCAACAAAGTGCTTCAGCAGAGGAAAACGACTGTGGCACAACTCAATGCGAGAGGGCTGCAAACACTTCCCGAGCCACAAGACATGGTACATCCCAACACGAAATTGACAGATGCGACCAATGCAGCCCTTCTGCAATGCTCCACTCGGCGTTAAGTTGCGTCAGATACGAGCAAGTAAAATCACGCATCAAACTCCGCAAACACATGGCCGCGAATCATCCGTCAAGGCAGTTTCAAGAAAGCAGCCTCTGGCGGCGACTGACATAAGATCCCAACGGCATATTTTGCCAACTGATACTTTCTGTCCTCACAAAACACACCATTACCCACGCCACATTCGACGAACGCCAAATCGATGAAAGCACTTGTCAAACAAAATCGGACGCCCGGTCTTACCCTCACTGACGTGCCGGAACCAAACATCGGCATCAATGACGTGCTGATCAAAGTCGACCGAACTGGTATCTGTGGCACAGATGTGCATATTTACAAGTGGGATGCGTGGGCCCAATCAACGATTCCTGTACCCATGGTCGTAGGCCATGAATTCGTGGGGGAGATTGTTGAAGTCGGATCGAACGTCTCTGACTTCCGAACGGGTGAAATCGTCAGCGGTGAAGGACATGTTGTCTGCGGTCGCTGTCGCAATTGCCTCGCTGGCCGCAGGCACTTGTGCGCTGACACCAGCGGAATTGGCGTCAATCGACCTGGCGCGTTTGCGGAATACGTTGCTTTGCCGATGACAAATGTTTGGCCGCATGACCCCGCGATTGATCGTGATGTAGCCTCCATTTTTGATCCGTTTGGGAATGCGGTTCACACAGCCCTATCATTCCCAGTTTTGGGCGAAGATGTTCTCATCACCGGAGCCGGCCCAATCGGGTGCATGGCAGCGGCCGTCGTCAAACATGCGGGGGCGCGTTACGTCGTTGTCACAGATGTGAATCCGTGGCGTCTGGAATTGGCAAAAAAGATGGGAGCCACGCGCGTCGTCGACGTGCGTACTGAAAGCATCAGCGACGTGCAAAAATCTCTCGGCATGTCAGAGGGTTTTGACGTTGGGCTGGAGATGTCAGGTAGCCCAGATGCATTTCGACAGATGATCAAGGAGATGTGCCAAGGTGGAAAAATTGCGATGCTCGGCATCCCATCCGAAGACATGTCGATTGATTGGAACGAAGTCGTCTTCAACATGCTCACGATCAAAGGGATTTATGGTCGAGAGATGTATGAAACGTGGTACAAGATGACGGTACTTATTCAGGGTGGACTCGATCTGAACCCCGTAATTACCCACCGATTTCACTACACCGAATACGAAAAAGGATTTGAGGTAATGATGTCCGGTAAATCTGGAAAAGTCATTCTCAACTGGCAGTAACAACACCCTGCGGTTCAAACATTACCCCCCACCCGAAGACTGAAATCCAATGCCCGAAGCTTTCCTGAACCATATCGAAAACCAACTCAACGACATTCGTGAACAGGGACTATTCAAGGCAGAACGAACCATAACCACTCCGCAGGATGTCCATATCAAGGTCAACCACGGTGAAAGCGTTCTGAACATGTGTGCCAATAATTACCTGGGGCTTTCGGAACACCCGGCAGTAGCGAAAGCGGCACATCAAGGACTCGACGACTGGGGCTATGGCTTGTCTTCTGTGCGTTTCATCTGTGGAACCCAAGCGGTTCACCAAAAGCTGGAACGCAAACTCAGCGAGTTCCTGGGTACAGAAGACACGATTTTGTACACATCGTGTTTTGACGCCAACGGAGGACTATTCGAAACTTTGCTAACGGCTGAAGACGCAGTGATTTCAGACGAACTGAATCATGCTTCCATCATTGACGGAATCCGACTCTGCAAAGCACAACGCCATCGCTACCGCAACAACGACCTCTCCAACCTTGAAACCAAACTTCAAGAAGCACAATCGGCTCGATACCGACTGATCGCAACTGACGGTGTATTTTCAATGGATGGTCATATCGCAAACCTGCCAGGAATCTGCGATTTGGCCGAGCAATACGATGCGATTGTGATGGTAGACGATTCACACTCGGTGGGCTTCATGGGGAAAACCGGCCGTGGAACCCACGAACACCATGACTGCATGAAACGAGTTGACATCATCACAGGAACGTTGGGAAAAGCGTTGGGTGGGGCTAGCGGTGGCTACACCAGCGGGCGAAAACCAATCATTGATCTGCTACGACAAAAATCGCGACCGTATTTGTTTTCGAACTCAGTCGCTCCACCAATTGTCGCCGCATCGGTACGAGCCATTGAGTTGCTGACCGAAACGACTGAATTGCGAGACCGACTTGAATCCAACACGCGACGTTTCCGAGCTGGCATGGAAGCAGCAGGTTTCAACTTGATTCCTGGGGAACACCCCATCGTGCCGATCATGCTTGGCGACGCCGTATTAGCAACGCGAATGGCGGACCTCATGCTTCAAAAAGGAGTCTACGTGATTGGATTTTCCTTCCCTGTGGTACCAAAGGGAAAAGCCCGAATTCGAACACAAATTTCGGCAGCCCATACAGAAGAAGATATTGATTTCGCGATCAAAAAATTCATCGAAGCAAAACACGAACTTGGGATTTGACCCGCTAAGGCTCCTCAGCGTTTAGCCACAACAATTGGCCGATCACTTCACGCCAAAGAATAGCCAATCGGTCTGCTCTTCCTGAACCAATGGGTTGAAGGTTCGTACCGGCTCGACGTGTGTTGTGCCAAATGTCAAATTCATCGCTTCTGAGAAGCTGCTACTTTCGGCATAGGACCAAACCGCAAGCACGCCACCGTCTGCCAGATGTCGACGGGCCAACTTCAGTCCACAAGCAGTGTAAAAAGCATGCTCTTCGCTACCCAACTGGTCAGCTGGTGAATGATCAACATCAATCACAATCAGGTCATATTCCTGCTCAGGCTGGGACATCAAATGCTGATAAACATCGCCTGATGTCAGCCGCAGATCTGCTGCCCCATTCAATTCATCGGACAGCGGTATCAAACCATCACGCAACCATTGAAGCACCTGTGGTAGATACTCAATCACTTCCACTGACGTCACTCGCTTGTCCTTCAACAACTCTCTCGCTGTGTAGCCGAGTCCAAACCCACCGACCAAAGCCTTGAGATCGGAACCTCCGTGGATATCTGCTGAACGATTGGATATTGCACGCTCCGAGTCAGTGTTGTAGCTGCTCATCAGAAACTCGTGGTTCAATGTAACCTCAGTCACCACGGTTCCTGGCTCAGACAGCAACTCTCGACGACGCAAGCACAACGGCCCAAGCTCAGTGTCTTCGTAAGCGAGTATCTCCAAATTGCGCGGGCTCATGCATCTACTCCGAGTTATTAATCACCTGCATTGCAGCGCACCACGACAGCGAAACTGCAAAACCAGGGGTCTGTCACCGAACGGTCACCGACATAGAACACCGAAAAGTCACCACTCAAAACCAACCGTGCGAGCTCTACGTTTCCGATAGACTACATCCTGCTGCACGTTCCAGATACCATGGGTGAAGCGGCAGATGATAGATATCGTGGAGAACAAACTCAATTCGCCAAACGACATCATCAAGCCATCCATGCCATTGCGGAAATGATTGATCATGAAACACATTTTGATTGGCCTCTTCATCATCGGATCAGCTTGCTTTGCGCATGACAGCGGGGCAAGAGAGTCGAATCGTTGCCCAAACATTGTTTTCATCCTAATCGACGACCTGCGTTACGACACATTTGGTCACATGGAGCATCCCTTCATACAGACCCCACACATCGACAGTCTGGCTCAGGGAGGCATGAGATTCACAAACGCATTTGTGACCACATCTTTGTGCTCACCCTCACGTGCATGCTTTTTGACAGGACGTTACATGCACAACCACAAAGTCGTGGACAACTCGTCCTTGATGGACAAGAACACACAAACCTTTCCACAATTGCTTCAGCAAGCCGACTACCAAACCGCTTTCATTGGCAAATGGCACATGGGCGGCTCGAGCGATGCTGCCCGCCCAGGATTTCACCACTGGGTCAGTTTCCGGGGGCAAGGAACTTACAAACCTGAAGGAAAAAGGTTGAATGTCAATGGCGCACAGATCGCTCGCACGAAGTACATGACCGACGAATTGACAGACTATGCAACTCAGTGGTTATCCGAGCAAACCGCCGAACAACCATTCATGCTGTACCTTTCGCATAAAGGCGTGCACGGACTGTACGACCCTGCTCCACGCCACAGGGACGAATACCGAACCGCGGTCTATTCACCTCCACCCACTCTGGCCGATACCGCGGAAAACAAAGCTGGAAAACCAATGTGGGTGCAAGATCAGAGAAACAGTTGGCATGGAGTCGAATACCCATACCACGGTCGAGCGAAACAGACCCTTGATGAAATGTACCGGCACTATTGCGAGATGATCCTGTCGATCGATGACAGCGTGGGACGCGTCATGGAAACACTGAAAACGGCAAACCTCTCTCGAGATACTCTCGTTCTATTTACGAGCGATGGGGGACACTTGTGGGGTGAACATGGCTTGATTGACAAACGCTGCGCTTATGAGGAATCGATTCGAATCCCGCTATTGGCATACTGGCCATCACAAATCAAACCGAACACACTTTGTGAGGCTTTGGTTGCCAATATCGACATCACCCCCACACTTCTGGAAGTGGCGGAACTCGATATCCCCACCAGCATTGATGGACACAGTCTGCTATCACTACTCGAGAATGAAAACAACTCAGACTGGGAACGCGATTCACTTTTGTACGAATACTACTGGGAACCAGCTTTTCCCCAAACGCCCACCACATTCGCACTCCGCAATCAACAGTACAAGCTGATTCAATATCATGGACTCTGGGACACTGACGAACTTTACAACATCAGCACCGACCCACGCGAAACCAATAATCTGATTGCATCACCAGAGCATAAGCAACGCCTTGCACAAATGCGGCAGAGCTTGCACCGCCGACTCGAACAAACCAACGGCTTATTGATCCCTCTGGGCATCAAACGCAACCATGGATCAAATCGTCGCATTTCCAACGGAAGCCAACGGGCGGAATTCCCACCCACAATGATCGCGCCTTCCTCCAATTAATCCCTTGCAACTGAAACCCCAGCACAAGAATCGATGTATTTAAAACCACTCGCGTTATCGCTGACTTTGCTACCCGCCTACCTAGCACTCATCTCGACGAGCCTACAGATCCGCGCGGACGAGAATCTGCCCAACAACCCTCAATCAGCAATCGAGTCCACGCCAGCTTTCGCACTCTCTTGTCCTGGAAAGTACCAGCATCACCTGCAGGGTGTCTGCACCGACGACAACTCGATTTTTTGGTCATTCACAACGACCCTCGTCAAAACAGATCGGAAAGGCAAACTGCTGCGGAAGATTCCCGTTGCCAACCATCACGGCGATCTTTGCCACCACGACGGAAAACTTTACGTTGCTGTCAACTTGGGTAAGTTCAATGATCCCAAAGGAAATGCCAAATCATGGATTTACGTTTACGAAGCCTCAACCCTAAAAGAAGTTGCACGCCACACAGTGCCCGAAGTGTTCCACGGCGCAGGTGGAATTGGTTTTTACAACGGCCACTTTTTTGTTGTCGGCGGCTTACCCAATGATGTCAACGAGAATTATGTTTACGAATATGACAAAAATTTCAAGCCAATAAAAAAACATGTCATTGCCAGCGGTCATACACACCTCGGTATCCAGACAGCCGCCTATGTGAATGGGTATTGGTGGTTTGGTTGTTACGGAACTCCCAAAATCACCTTGGTTACCGATAAGGAATTTAACGTGGTGGGACGCTACGAGCAGGATTGCTCGCTGGGTGTCGCACAAAACAAAGATGGTCGCCTGTTGGTTGCTAGTGGTCGATGCCAACCGGATGCAGGCTGCTCAGGCAACCTCCGCACAGCGATTGCGATTCCCAAAAAGGGTTTCTCACTTCAAAAGTAGGTATCACGGATTGCAAAACGAATGAATGAAGCGTCTTGCGTGTGCTTTGAGGCGTCTCTGTTTTGCGATCCAGAGTCCCAGCGAACCGTCATCCAGCGAGACAATGGCAGACGAAGCAGAGAACAGGTCGTCTCGTTTCCATTTCGATGCCGGCGGATTGCCGACGCTCAATGCAAAACGCAGTCATTCATGCTCGTGCAACGCTCTCTACCGGCGAAAAACTCATGAACGATGCCATCTGTGCGATCAGTTCTCTTCAATTTCAGAAGATGAAGGTGCCACCTCAACCAACGTCATTTCCGATGCAACAAAGCGTCCATCAATGATTTTGCCGCTCACGATTGCCTTTCGCACGCAATTGCAGAGGCCATCATTGGCGTGAGCGTCTCCATGACCATCAATGGAACTGCCATCGACATAGTAAAACTCATCCTCAATCTTCACAGCCAAATCACATCCATCACCAGGCATTCCGAACTGGCATTGTCCACATGACGCATCCACCTCCGTTAGCTTTACCTCCAACGTTTGGCTGACCGAATCCGAAACCTGTGGTTCCTCTATTTCAAACACCAAGTGGGTACCGTTGGGCTGACAACCAACGCAGTACAAACATACGCACAGTAGCAGGATTATTGCGTCAGACTTCATTTGAGATTGATCCCTGTAAAAAAATTCACAACTGAGACTCGTAAAACGTCCCGGCAGTTACCGCTGAGCAAAAGAGAATCATCTGCCAAGGAATCGCGGTGAATCTACTTCACTAGTTCAGTTTCAAGTTCCTCGAGCGTTCGCCCTTTGGTCTCTGGTAAAATGAAAAACAGTAAAAAGAATCCACCAACAGCAATGCAGCCAAAGATCAGGAACGAGGTTGCTGTTCCGATGTTGGAAAGCTCCCAAGGCCAAACCTGCGTGACAATCCACGCCGTGAACGAATTCACAAATCCAATCACGCCAATGGCCACACCGCGAATCCGATTGGGATACAGCTCAGACAACATCACCCACATGACCGGGCCCAGCGAGAAGGCAAAACAGGCAATGAAAGCCAAAATGCCTCCTAGTACCAACTTCGCGTTCAAATTCCTGACCGCAAGTTCCAGAATAGCTCCCTCATTCATTCCGTAAACCGTATCTCCCAACGCTTCTTTCATCTTGCGTTTGAACGCGACATCACTGTCAAATTCTTGATCCGCCAATTTTGACATCTGTAGAAGGTCTTCAGGTGCCAAACTTGTTCCATTGGTCTTTCCCAATGCTTGGATATTCTCGTCAGTCAGCATGAAACTCGCCTGATTGAAAGCGTAGCTGCAAACCAGCAAGCTGATGGCGATCCCGCCGATCCCCGCCAACATAAGGGGTCGCCGTCCCAACCGGTCAATCAGGAGGATTGCAACGATCGTGAACGCTAGATTCGTTAAGCTGAGCAGGACGCCAGAGAAGAATGCAGCGTCATTACCAATCCCCGTCTGCTTAAAAATTCCGGTGGCATAAAAGAAGACAGCATTGATCCCGGTACTCTGCTGAAGAATTCCGATCGCGAGGCCTACAAACAACACAAATCCAAGTTTTGGATTGAAGAGTTCCATGTAACCGCCACGGACGACCCCTGCAGCTGCGTCAATGCTTTTACGAACAGCAGCAGCCTCGACATCTCCCGCCTCGGCTCCGTGCATCTGCTGCAGCACAGCGTGCCCCTCTGCTGTCCTGCCACGCGTGAACAACCATCGTGGACTGCGTGGAACCAAACAAAGAAACATCAGATAAAACACTGCTGGAAGCGACTCAACGCCAAGCATCCACCGCCAAACGTTTTCTTCTGTAATCCCGGCTGCCCCATTTTCCAGCATTCCGTTGAGCTGCCAATTGGAAAGAAAAGCGGCAAAGAACCCCAACACAATATTCAGTTGCTGAATCGAAACCAGTTTACCTCGATTCTTTGCCAGAGATATTTCAGCGATGTAGGTCGGTGCGATGATGAGAGCAGCACCGAAGGCAACTCCACCAATCATTCGAGCTATATAAAGACTCTCATAAGCTCCAGCGAATGCAGACCAGACGGCCGATATTGCATACAAAATCGCGATCATCACAAGCACTGGTTTACGACCGATCGAATTACTCAACGCACCAGCAGCAAACATGGCAAACATGGCTGCAAAGGTGGGCGAACTTGTTACCCAGCCCTTCTGCCCATCACTTAAACCGAATTGCGGCCCAGCAATTTCAGTGACACCGGAAATGATCCCCATGTCAAACCCGAAAAGAAAACCGCCAAGGGATACGATGAGGGCGATAAGTAAAGGATGGGTTTTCATAAGAAAATCAGGTTCCCGTGCGTTCAATGCACTTCGAAGTAACAAATTCGGCAGCTTGCTGCATACCCGTCAAATCCTGACAAATCAGCCCAACAAAAGTCCCCGTGAAGCCCCAGTGGTCCCCGTGAAGCCCCAGTGGTCCCCGTGAAGCCCCAGTGGTCACCGTATTCAGCCGCTAGCATCAATGCGTCAAGCTCGCGATCGATTGTTTGAAATGTCTCACCATCAGACGACCAATAAAAACGCAGACAGCAATCATCAAACACCGCCCTGAGGAAAATCTTTCCCGGTGGGACAGTAACGATGTCCGCCCCTAGAGGAAATGACGACATTCCGTCATCACAACGGTGAATCGGCAAACAACATCCCTGTGATTCATCATGCGATAGATAAAGCTCATGAAACACGAGATCATTATAGTACGCAACCAACCCAGCCATCTGCTGAAAATAGCTTGGCTGGAAATCAACGTCCGTCGTCACACATGCCTGCTGATCCGTCAGCAAGTAATGCCAACCATTGCGCTGGTAGAGATGAGATCCCTCGATCAGTCCAATGCTACTTCCGTTGAAAATCATATCGGGGCTTCCAATCATCCGCTGCTCGGCAGCATCAAATTCCTATAATGCGTTTCCGTAAAACAGATGATGTCCGGGTCGACGATCCCAGACCATGTTTAGCCAGAACTTTTGTCCACTTTCATCATGAAACAGCGAGGTATCAAAACCTGATGAGTGTACAAATACAGGTGGTGTCCACGGCCATCCGATTGATTTTGCAGTCGTTAAGAAGTTCGACGTATCCTTGGTCGCTGGTTCGTGCTGGTGCACCACTGTGTAGCAGAGATCAATGACACTACCACAATGGGTCAACGCCGGAGAACAGACCCCACCTGAACTGGGCCCTCCACCTGAACTGGGCACTCCACTCAAATCAATCTGCTCGTGCAGCGTGTGGGCTAGCAGCTGCCAGTTCTGAAAGTCCCTTGAATGGGGTGTCAGCACACCCCAGTACCGCTCAAGCGTTGAGGTATCGATGCAACAACCATCTCCTACTTCACAGATAGACGGATCAGCGTTGAATCCGGGAAGGATGGGGCTCTGAATCATGGCCCGTCAAAAGAAGACTGAAAGAACTTACTGACCACGCACATTTGTCCACTGCACACAACAGAAGACCAACACAGCGACGCGACAAAACACTCAATAGCAAAGCAAGCACATCTTTCGGAACCCGCTTAGGATCCCGCCAGAGAAGTCACGAAAGAAATGTGTAAGTGAAACAACATTTGCGTTCGGAAAGTCGCAAAACCAACCGAGAGTGCGTACCCAAACGATAAGAAGCATAACGAATTCAGGCTGCGGATGAAAAGAACCTAATAAAAACCCACTCTTTTGCCTGCTCTTCCCAGGGACTTTCCCAGGGACTTTCCCAGGGACTTTCCCAAGGACTTTCCCAGGATGTGCGAGCAACAACACATGCGAGACGACGTCGTAATTGCAGGTTCAGCAAATTCATCAAATACTTCAGTATCAATCCGGCCAGCTCACAATTTGTGACCTAGACTTGAGTTGGTTTCGGGGCAGGAACTAATCAACCACTGAAGGGGTCTCCCATGAGAAAAGCTTTGCTTTTGACCTGCGTATTCACAACAGGCTATTTAGCCTTTCTCTCGGCCTCACCCGCTGACTCGCAGCAAACGAATCATCCGGCATCAACTTCCAAGGCAACGCAAGCAGCAGTCCAACCGGCCTTGGCAGGTTTTCTTCGGAGCCTCGACTCCGACGCTGTCAAAAAGTGCTTACGGCTCCATCACAGTGGAAACCCAATCGATCACGAAACGCTGGCGAAATGCGGTAATTTTTCTCTCTACGCTAAGCACCAACGGCTACCCGAACAATATGCAATCGGGCATTTCAAAAACATCTTGATCCATTCATCCACACCGGAATCACTCAGGGCACAACTGCGAGAGAGTTCCCAGTTAGTCACGCCTGCTTTCCAAGTTCCCTGATTCACGTGCACTGCAAAATAGCGAGAATGAACAGGCTGTACAGTTCACTCTGAATGATTAGCTACGAACGCACATGTTATCGCATGCCGGTCGCGTCTCCAATTGCCAACTTCCAGCAGGCACAGAGGTATCAGCCAACTTGCCCAAACGGAGAGTTGATAGGTCATCTGATGAGCTAAGCCAATGGTGCCAAACAAGGGAAACAAAAGCCTGAGAAAAATCGCAGACGAAATCAACAAGTAACTGCGTAGCATCCATCTTGCATGAAGTCGGGCATTTCCAAGGCGTCCAAAACGCCATCCCAGTAGAGTTGAGATCCATGTCAGCACAGCGAGCAGAGTGAAGCACAACACCGAAGGCAACCCACCGTATGCACGCAACCCCATTACAAGACCACCTGGCGTTGCGGCGAATAGAACGCAACAGCAATAACAACGCCCCAACCAACGATGCAGCCAAGGCCATTTCCCACGAAGCGTTCGACTGACCTGCATTGTGCCGACGAGAAACGCGATCGGCGCACCAACAATGTGTGCATAGAAGCCAAGGTAATATCCGCTCTCGAAGAAAAACTCACGCTTGTCGCGTAGAAATCCATACTCAAGATCAGCAGCGAAGTAATGCCCGAACGGCGCGAGTATCATCAACCCAACGCACACGCCGAACATCAAAGCAAACCTTTTAAGATCACGACGGAATTGTTGGATCAAATCAGGTAACATTTTCAATGCAGGTCCAAATGAGATCAAGCTCACCCCGTCGGGTGCCAACGTTAGGCCAGCGTGGATTCCACCGCATGATGCAAGGATCCGCTAGATTTGCAATGGAAAGGATGTCGACAATGACTGCTGATTTCACTTCTCGAATGGACGCAAGGCAGGATCACCAATCACAACATAGAGCAAGGAATTCTGCGATGGCTTTTTCGTTTTCTCACGTATCACAAACTCGCCGGACGTGACCTCTTTTTGATTGATTATTCCATTCAACAATTGCTGGTAACCCTCACCGACCGTATTTCCCTCAAGCCAAGATTCCAACACAGGGTAAAGATGCGGGAAACCTGAACTGAGTCTTTGGTGCCCAAATGCAACAAGAGCTCCCTGATCGATGGCGCGAAGCACAAAAGCATCACGCTTTTCAACGGTGTAACCGCCAGGCGCGTCACGCATCTCCGGCAGATCTGACTTTCTCGGCGAAGCGGAAAAACAGGAACCCGTCATCAAAACCTTGCCCTGCAGATTAGCGGGTATTCCTTTAATATCGACACTACAGGACATCCCGGGGACTCCATGACCGTGCATGATGATCAGGTTTGATTCATTTAACCTACTGTCCAACTTCGGAGAGAACGATTCAATGAACTCGCCTCCACCCGGTGCTTCCAAATTCCAAACCTGTGCGCCCTCAAGCCGCGGTGCTGTCTTCGCCTTCTTCCCATAAATGGCTACGATCGGCGTTTCCAAATCTCGTTTTCGAAAGTGTTCCCGCAGCATCGCAGCCTTTTGCAGAGATCTCGTTTCGGCATCACTCAGAACCTGACTGATAGCAACGGGCTTCAAGTTCGCTGCTGCAACGGGAGCATGATTCAATGATTGCTGAATTAGTTTGGAAAATGCGTTTGCATTGGACGCCACCAGAAACCCAGGGAATGCATCGATTTCAGGATCACTGTCTAACGTCGACAAGAGCTCCCACATTCCCATCAACATATTCTCCCGAAACGAATCCAGACGTGGAGCGATGGCAACGTACTTAGGACCAATCTCCTGTAGATTCTTCTTCAGTTCCGCAAATCGTTTGCCCTGCTCGTGCAACAAAGCCAAGTCAGGCACGGTCACAACTTGTCCCTGATGGTGTGCTGCCAATTTCTGCAAAGGTTCAAGGAAAGCAGAATCAATGTGGTCCGTCAGGATGACATACTGCGTTCCGTCAACGGCATGCGGCTCTGTCCCAAGCACAAATGCCGAGTTGCGGGCATCTTCACGTGACAGACGCACTCCTTTATTAACTCGTTTCAAGTCGGCGATTGCCGGGACCACGAGTTTCTTCGGGTTCAAATTTTGTGCAGGCGTTCGCAACATCGTTCCATCAGCCGCAATTCCAAACCGACGGCGAAATGCAATTACTTCCTTTGCTGAAACCTTCTTGTCACCATCAACATCCCAGCGTGGAAACTGTCTTGCATAACGGCTGCCAGCTACTTCGTTGGCCTCCAACACACCATCATTGTTCCCGTCGTAGGTTTTGTAGATTTCAGTGACCGGAGGCTGCTGCCCTTGAACGCGCCCGACGTGACACACTGAAACGACAAGCAGAAAAATGAAAACTTTGAAGAAACGCATAATCAGCCCTCATTGGTTTATTGATCAACCAATAGTTTAGCCGATCAGGACGGTTGATTCACGCACACAGCACAAAACGCGATACGAAACCAATCGTTGGGAAAACACTTCACCCAAATCAACCTGACAAGATCCAAGGAATTGGCATTCGAACATCCCAGACATCGATCGTGATTAAAACAGATGGCCATCTACCGCTCACTCGCTATGATGGACAGGTAACAGCGACACGTACCAGGCGTCGCAGACACTACCCAAACGCGTCAATCTTTTACTTCACATAGTCATTGAATCCCAAAAAACCACTTCCATCTCCTACGCCTCTGCCTTGGAACATGAAATGAGCCCCTCCGGTGAACCCTGCCTAACATGGACGACAGCCATGATTTGCTGCTTGGCATTGGTCACATGGCAAGTTCCCAGCCGCACTCAAGCCGCGGGGACGCAGGGTGAACGGCAAGAGCAACCGAGCAAAAAGACCTTTGAATCCATTTTTGATGGAAAAACTCTCAATGGATGGAAAGCGTCCCCGCGAGGCAGTGACGATTCCTGGCAAGTCGCAGATGGAGTCATCACTGGTACCGGCGGAAAAACGCGTGGTTACCTGAACTATGCAGGCAATGAAAACATTGCGGATATGGAATTGAAATTCAGCTATCGTTTTCCCGGCAAAGGAAACAGTGGTGTCAGCATCCGAGCGATCCCTGACGCAACCAAGAAACGGAATTTCAAATCTTATCACGCTGATCTTGGCCACCTTGGTATCGGAAAGCAAGTTCTCGGTGCATGGGATTTTCACACCCCAGGCAGAACCGAACACCGCTGTTTCCGGGGAGACCGACTTGTCATTGACGTTAATGATCAGGCTCGAATTACCCCCATCAAAGATGGACTGCAGGATACAGATATTCACCTCGGCCAATGGAACAAGGTGCACATCATTGCTCGGGACAATCATTTCATGCTCTACATCAACGGCAAACTTGCCTCAGAGTTCACCGAGCACCTGCCCAAGAACAAGCGACTGAAACGAGGTATGCTGCAGCTTCAACTTCATGACCCCGGCATGGTGGTTGAATTCAAGAACATTCGCCTCAAGGTTCTTGATTAAAACGACAAAACTCCATTTGCACCAACGACAATAGACATAGAGTACAGCGTCCAACTGGCTTTGTCTGAATGCAGTCCCCAATCGCGGGTACTCTCTTTGACGCTACGAGATCATTTCCCGGGCTGCCACAACGGAACCGTGCCCTGTCTGGTTTCATCTAACTTGCGTTCCGCGAGTTCACTCAATTGCTTGACAATGCCAGGCCTCTGCACGCTGTAATCCAAAAGCTCATTTTTGTGTTCCGCAAGATTGAACAACACAGGCCCTTTGCCCTGCGTTAACACTTCCAAAGCTTCGCGTTGATCGACTGGCAATTGACCATCGACACCAAGCCCTGATACGGTTGCTTTTCGGTCAAGGAACAACTTCCACGGACCTTGTCGAATGGCCTGCAATTCCCCCATCCCATGCCAGTAAAGCAATTCCCGTTCCGGCAAAGAAGCCTTGGTCCCAAGAAACACTTTTGCAACCGACCGTCCATCAAGATGCTGCAACGCCACGTTTTTCTTCGGATCAGACCTTCGCTGTAACTTCCCCAGACTGTCTTGCAAATTGATCGCAGCCAATTCGCACAAAGTGGGAAACAGGTCCATTGCCGTCACTACCTGATCAGTCGATCTTCCAGCTGGAATCTTCCCAGTCCAGCGAATCATGCAAGGCACTCGAGTCCCTCCCTCTAATGCACTCCATTTCATTCCACGAAATGGGAAAGCGCGAGCAGCCTGACCGGGCTGTGGCCCATTGTCAGAACAGAACAACACAATAGTATTCTCACCAATTCCCTGTTCGGTCAACGTCGCCAAAATTGTCCCGATGCGAGCATCTACCTCCTCAACAACATCACCATAAGCTCCAAAACTTGATGTGCCCTTCCAGTCGGGGTGTGCCTCCACTGGAAAATGCGGCGCGGTGTAGGGCAGATACAGAAAGAATGGCTGACGAGAATTCTGCTTAATGAATCCCACCGCCTCTTCTGTAAACTGCTCCGTCAGATGTCGATTGACAAATTTTTCATCAACAACCTCATCGTCCCGCCAGACTTGACGAGTCTGGTTATTGCTTTTGTCTATGTAATAAGCGGAATCAAAGCCCTGCCTATGCGGGCGGCAAGGCGAGTCACTTCCCAAATGCCATTTACCTGACATCGCAGTGACATAACCAGCTGCTTGAAAAACCTCAGCCATCGTGACCGCGTCTGGATGCAAACCATCACGAAGCCCCATTTTGTATCCGACAACTCCCTGCTTCCAACCCATGCGAACAGGATAACAGCCAGTTAGCAAAGCCATCCTCGAGGGAGTGCAAACCGACGCACCTGAATAGTAGTTGGTCAACCGAACACCCTCACGCGCCAATTGATCCAGAACGGGTGTTTTGATTTCTGGATGTCCAAACCCACTCAAGTCGTTGTAACCCAGATCATCCACCATGATCAGAATCACATTCGGACGAGCGGATTCAATCGCGTGGACACTGCTGGGGGTTAACCAACAAGCTACAGGAACGACAATCGCCGCAAATAAAAGAGGGCACTTGAAATGAAGCAAACGAAAGAACATGCACGAATCCAATTTAAAATCACTGGAAATATCGGAACTGCCATGCCTCTCTGAGCAGACAGATGTCACGGCTGCAACTCTAAACTTCATTGCGAATCAGCCTCACGTACGCAAGTGAACCACTGCGGTAACAGCGAACGAGAGCTCAAACGTGACCAGCGACAGAACACACATTCGATATGATACTCAAGCAAGAATCTCTTGTACCACACGCGCTGGTTCGACACCGGTCAAACGCTGCTCAAGCCCCTGGAATTTAAAACTGAGTCGCTGGTGGTCAATGCCAAGTAAATCGAGGATCGTGGCGTTCAAATCGCGAACATGGACAGCACCGTCTGCAACGTTGTAGCAGAAATCATCAGTTTCGCCGTACTCAATGCCGGACTTCACACCACCGCCCGCCATCCAAACGCTAAAGCAGCGACCGTGGTGATCCCTGCCGCTATTCAACCCACCCTGACTGTAGGCAGTCCGCCCAAATTCGCCTCCCCATATCACCAGCGTATCATCCAACAAGCCGCGTTGTTTGAGATCAGCTACCAATGCGGCGCTTGCCTGATCTGTATCACGACATTGATTTCCCAAGTGCGTGACAAGCGAATTATGCTGATCCCAACCCCGATGAAACAGTTGGATGCATCGCACATCGCGTTCGATCATCCGCCTTGCCAACAGACAGTTAGCGGCGTAAGTGCCTGGCCTGCGCGAATCAGGTCCGTACATTTCGAACACTTCATCGGGTTCATCTGACATATCAGTCAGCCCAGGCACGGACGTTTGCATTCGATAGGCCATCTCATACTGTGCAATCCGAGCCTCTATTTCCGGGTCACCCGTGAGTTGCGAATGACGCTCGTTCAGTATTGCCAAATCATTCAATTGCCCTCGACGCATTTCCGCGTCGATCCCGTTGGGATTCGACAAGTGCAGCACAGGATTAGTGCCTGGACGCAGTCGCACCCCTTGATGTTTACTTGGCAAATATCCACTGCCCCAAAGACGCGAGAAGATAGGCTGCCCGGGATTCTTCCCTGTCCCCTGACTGATCAGAACCATGTACCCTGGGAGATCCTGATTCTCGGATCCCAATCCATAGCTAAGCCAAGCGCCGAGCGATGGATGCCCAATCTGCTGGTTTCCCGTGTTGATGAAAGTGATCCCGGGATCATGATTGATTGCCTCAGTATGGACCGCTTTTAAGATCGCGAGTTCGTCAACCACCTTTGCGGTGTGTGGCAACAAGTCACTGACCCACCGTCCACATTCCCCATGCTGCTGAAATGGTTTGATCGGAGCATTTGTGAGAAATTGTTTTTGCCCAGCAGTCATCCCTGTTACGCGTTGAGTTCCCTTGACAGAGGCTGGCAGGGGTTTTCCGTGCATGGTTTTCAAATTGGGTTTATAGTCCCACAAATCGATGTGGCTTGGCCCACCCGACTGGAACAGATAAATCACCCGCTTCGCTTTGGGCTTGTGATGCGGAAGACCAGCCAAACCGATCTCATTGACAGCCTCGGCTGCCTGATTTTCCTGACCCAGCAACGTTGCCAACGCGGCCGCCCCTACAGCATTTCGGGCATGATTGAATAGTTGCCGGCGCGTGAGTTCCCGACTGATCTGCTCAATGATTGGAATGACAATTACTCCCTGGTAATGACTTCATCAAGATTCAAGATAATCGAGGCCACCACCGTCCAAGCGGCGACCTCCGAAGCGGCAAATTTCTGGTTATCCCCTGCCAACCCCTCAGCCGCCTCAGAATCGTTTTGATAGGCATTGAGCGATTTCGCATACCTGTCACTCAATACCTGACGTTCCTGGCTGGTAGGAAATCTCGAACTCGCTCGACGGAACATGAAATCCAACCGTTCTCCGATTGATTCCCCTCCTTCTGCGATTGCCAATCGCGCGAGAGACTTTGCTGCAGCGACATAATTGGGGTCATTCAACAATACCAACGCCTGCAGCGGCGTATTCGTGCGTGAGCGATTTACCGCACACACCTCACGAGTCGGCGCATCAAAAGCGATCATCGAAGGTGGTGGACTGGTGCGTTTCCAAAAGGTGTACATGCTACGGCGATATTGCCCGCTGGCATCACTGGGATAGAACGCCTGAGCACTGAAAGCGTTCCCATAACCAAAGTGACTGATCTCTCGCCACAGTCCATGCGGTTGACTTGGATAAACACTGGGGCCACCAACGCGTGGATCCAGTTGACCGGAAATCGCAAGCGCCCCATCCCGCAGAAACTCAGCCGACAGGCGATAACGCGGAGCCCTTGCCAGCCATCGGTTTTCTGGATCGCGTTCATACAAATCCCGACTGGCGGCAGACGCCTGACGGTAAGTTGAAGACATCACCATTGTTTTCAGTAACTGCTTGATGTCCCAACCACTTTCTCGAAATTCCACTGCCAGCCAGTCGAGCAACTCAGGATGAGTGGGGTAGGCTCCCTGCGAACCGAAATCATCCGGTGTCGAAACCAACCCCCGCCCGAACAACATCTGCCAACAACGATTGACCGCGACGCGTGCAGTCAGCGGATGATCCTGACGCACAAGCCAGTTTGCGAGTGTCAGACGAGTGGGGCGATCTGGGTCAGTCGGCACGGATTGCCCAAGAAGCGTTGCAAATTTCCACGGTGCCATGGTAATCGGCCCCAACTCACTGGCATCGCTCCAGCCACTGGCGTCATAGTCAGCCATTGTCCAGTCATTCGTCCCTGCAAGCTTGCTGTCCGCCGACACCTGCCATTTTCGGCTTGAGCCAAATTGCAAGCTGCCATCAAGGACCAATGATGCGAGCAGACCTGCCGCTCCCCCTTGATTGACAGCCTTGACAGCGATCACGTTTTTCCCGGGTCGCAAGTGCTTGGCAACCTCATACTGTGCCGGGGTCATCCATGGCTCACTTGTCCCAATTTGTTGACCATTGACAAACGTGACCCCCAGATTGTCCACGCTCATCCTCAAGTCTGCCCGCTTCGGTTTGCTCTTCAGATCAATGACAAATCGAAAGAACCGTGGCTCATTATCCTGATTGCCCGTGGCAGCATCTGGCGAATCCCATATCCACTTTGCTGTTTTCCATGCCACGAGTTTCTCACGTTGTGGCTCCACCACGTTCACTTTCCCACGTTCTGCTTTTTCCGTCCTCAAAATGGGAAACACATCTGCAACACCCGGTTCAACAAGCTGGTCCGAATCAGGATGATCGTACTCGCCACGGGTGAGAACGTACGTTTTCCGCGGCCCCTTTTCCTTCATCACCATCACGGAAGCCTGCGCCGCCTGCAGATCTTTTTCCAGGACCTTGATTTCACGATTGATGGTGGAAACATGCCGATTCATCAACTGCGTCGTCTTTCCGAATTCCTTGTTGATTTGTTTCCACTGTTCGTCAGTACGCGCCCCCACAGGCGTTGCCAGTGCCTCAGCAATTGCGACTGGCGGATCCCCCTGAAACTTTTTCTCCCACTGAATGCGGTTCTGAAGCAACTCGGGTGGATGCAGTTGATAACGTTTGAGGGTTGCAATGCGGGCATTGACATCCGCTTTGAATTGCTCACGCCCCGTTAACACGCCGTCCATTCTTTGGATCGGTGATGTGTTGCCGTTCGCAGCACCCGATCCCGGTTCATGAGCGGTATCAAAGAACGCAAAGAATCGATAATAATCTTCCTGGGTGATGGGATCATATTTGTGGCTGTGACACTGAGCACAGCGCATGGTCAGTCCCATGAACACGGTTGACACAGTGTTGATTTTGTCAGCGATATAAATCACGCGATACTCTTCGGGCAGCGTCCCGCCTTCATGAGTATTCATGCTATTGCGAAGAAACCCAGTTGCCAGACGCTGTCGATCCGATGCGTTGGGCAACAGATCACCCGCGATTTGCTCGGTCAGAAATTGGTCATACGGCATGTTCTCATTGAACGCATTGATCACCCACTCGCGCCATAACCACATGTCCCGATGATCATCGATGGAAAAACCATTGGTATCTGCATAGCGTGCCGCATCCAACCACGGAACCGCCAGTCGCTCACCAAAGTGCCTTGATCCCAGCAAGCGATCAACCAGTTTTTCATAGGCATCACGATGCTGGTCTGCAACGAACGAATCGACGTCTGCTGGGGTGGGTGGCAAACCTGTCAGATCCAAGGACAGACGACGGATCAGTTGCTCACGGGTCGCGTCAGAACTCGGGCTCAGACGTTGCTGCCCCAGTTTATGCAGCACAAATGCATCAATGGGATTTCTGACGTGCTTTGCGAAGTCAGTTTTCGGCACATCAGGCCGTGCCGGGCGGACGTAGGACCAATGCAGTTCATAGCTTGCCCCCTGACTGATCCACTGCCTGAGAACCGCAAGTTCCTCAGCGTTGACCGCATTGCCCGGTGCCGGGGGCGGCATCTTCTCGTCAGGATCTTTCGAAATCAAACGCTGCCAACCCGTATTCTCATTCAGGTCCATCTCACTAAAGGCGTCAGCGATTCCTTCGGCAAGATCAAGCCGCAAACCGGACTCCGCTTCATCTGGACCATGACAATGGAAACAGTGAGCTGCGAGTATCGGCCGAACGTCACGGTTAAAACTCACCGCTTCCGGAGCATTTCCCGAACCCTGTGCCCTCAATGGGCCTTGTCCTATCGAAAGCGCCTGTCCTATCGAAAGCGTCTGTCCTATCGACAGGCATATGGCAAGCATGCCAATCCGCGACATGACTTTTTCGTACAAAACTCTGACTACAACTTTGATCAATCGACTACCCAACCCAAAATTAAACCAACCGAAGAACAGCGGACCTTTAGTTGGCAAGGGTGCGCCTCAACAACCGGATCCGACTATCATACTACCCACAGTCATTCCTGTATCACCTCCCAAGGGGTATGCGTCTTGCAGGAACCTCGAGGAAAAATGCATAACGTATTTTCGCCAACGACGTTAAATCTTCGAAACACACGTGCGGAACATTTCAAAATCATGGTTTCGGCACATTGGACAGGCTAAATCAGAATTCGGCCCCAAGAACAGGCTGCCGTGCAACTTGCCACAGCAGCGCAACGTTAATGCAGAAAAATCTTGGGTTCTGCGCCCTAAGTCACCTGCAAATCAGCCCAGACAAGCAAGTCCGCACACATTTTTGGTGTGAAAATCAAAAAAATGCTTTTCTGTTCTCGCACATGTGTGCTCGCATAGGCAGTTGCCAATGAAAATTGGCAACCTGACTCAGCCAGAAAACAGAGAATGGAACTCTGGCAAGTGCCTTTGCAATGTGTACCGTTTCCATCACTTCATTTTAAGGAAGACCCTGACATGATCGCATTAACATCTAGTTTACTAGCCCAAAACGACGGCGTGGCAATGACAATGGCGGGGGGTGCAGTTCTCCTAACCCTTGTATTTCCAATCGCCTTCGCGGTCGCGTTCAGTGCATTTATGTGGTGGAAAATGTTCAGCAAAGCCGGCCAACCGGGGTGGGCGTCCATTATTCCAATATACAACGTCATCGTTTTGCTGCAGATTGCCGGCAAGCCAGTCTGGTGGATTCTCCTGTGCATGATACCGCTTGTCCAAATTGTGCCCCTGATCATTATGAACATTGAGATCGCAGCCAAGTTCGGCAAAGATGGTGGATTCGCAGTTGGACTTACCTTACTGCCATTCATTTTCTTCCCGATACTTGGTTTTGGCAGCGCGACTTACCAAGGGGCAGGCGTACCAGCGGCGGCAGCTTGAGGCCCGTCCTGCTAGTTAGCTTAGTTAAGCACCCATCATCTGCCTGAAGGCGGACAGCATTGACTCCTCGAACGGCGAATCAGATCAATTCCTTGATCGGTTCGCCGTTTTCTTGTACGGCGAAGACGGGTCTACCACGGTGATCTAAATAGGTCTGGTCTTGTCGCATTCCCATGTGATGATACAGGGTTGCCGCTAAATCTCCGGGGGTGACAGGACGATGCTTGATTTGCCCTCCATCCTTCTCGGTCCCGCCAATCACTTGACCGTGCCTCATCCCACCACCAGCCAAACACATTGACATCACCTGCGGCCAATGATTCCGCCCATCTGTACTGCCTTGTGTTCCCATCAACGGCGTGCGCCCGAACTCTCCCATCGCCAACACAAGCACGTCGTCCAACAACCCGCGTTGCTCGAGGTCAGAGACAAGCGTGGTGATCAGATGATCAAACAGAGGCAACAGAGGTTTCAAGCCTTTTGAGATACCACCATAGGGCGGAATATTGTCGCCATGATTATCCCACGTCCCTGATGCCGTGTGATAACTCAAGTCAATGGTGACAAAGGAAACCCCCTGCTCAACCAAACGCCTGGCTAACAAAGCCTGCTGACACCACAGATGCGGACCGTATAACTCACGTACTGATTCCGGTTCGCTCGACACATCAAATGCTTTTTGCACGCGTCCACCCGTCAGCATGTCGACTGCCTGCTGTTGATAGGTGTCCATCGCATCCATGTTGCCCGACACATCAAGTTCTCGCCGCATCCCGTCCAATTGACGAAGCAAACCAACTCTGTTGTTGATGCGATCAAAATCCAGATTGCGTGGCAAGCGGAACATAGGCGACGACGATACCTTACCAGTATCTTTTCCGACCAAATCATAGACCGGCAGAGTGGCTGCCTGATTCGCCATGAACGGGTTGTACTTCTGCCCTAGATCACCCGCGTACGCGACATGCGAACGTGATTTCTGAAATGCGACGTACGGCGGCACGCCGGGCTGATTTGCGCCGCGGAACTTGGAAATGACGGAACCGATTGCCGGATATCTTTCGCCATTGGAGTTCGCCCTAGGAGCGGCTTGCCGGTGTCCGGTTTGCATCACTTTGTTGGGCTCATGATTACTTTTCTTGCAATCGACAGAACGAATGAGCGTGAACTTATCCAACATCGCTGCTTGCTTGGGCAAATGCTCACAGATGAATTCGCCTGGGATTGCCGTAGAGATGGGTGAGAAGGGGCCACGATTCATCAGGGGACGATCGGGTTTCATGTCCCATGTATCAATGTGACTTGGACCACCGGTCATCCACAACAGGATGACAGATCGGTGTGACGGCATCGCATCACCGGCGAATGCAGCCTCACCTTTGGCTCGCAATAGTTCAGGGAGACTGAGTCCTGCGACCCCTGCCAAGCCTGCCTTGACCATGTTCCTGCGACCCACCAGACACAGGCCTTCACGCTCTGTGCCCAGAAAAGACTCAAAGGCATGAGCTGAATGTAAGTTTCCGCAAAATCGACGATCTGGCATAACGGTTACCTCAGGGCAAGCTGACACAGCACATTTTAAGGCAAACGTGAAACCCTCGACTACACCCAAAGACAAACGTATTGACTGGCAATCTGCATTTCGAATCCAGCCACCCTAGGCTGGAAAACAGCATGATCACAGATTTCACACTCACTTCATCGGTGGGTAGCACATGATCCCCCAATCTTCGTCCGAGCCCCACTGAGCCCAGACCCTCAGGAAGGTTCGCAACAAGTGGTCCATCATCTGCGAGCAACGCCTGATGGCGATTCTGTTATAGGAACTATCGTACGTCGATGCTCCATGCACCAATTGACAACGCAACAAATAGATCCGTTCGAACAGACGCTCCAAGACCATGGTCCAATTTTTCTCGGCATACCACATTTGAGCATCAACTCGGGTGCGTCGGACACGTTTTGCCCGTTTGTCGGTGGGTTCCTGCCAAAAGAAACGGCTCAGATACTCGTCATCGAAGAGCGTCATTGCCAATTTCTTGTGCTCTGTTAACCGAGCTTCTATCAAGTCGCCCTGATCCAGTTCCAATATGCGATCAAGAAAATGCTGCCAGCACTCAACGTCAGATACGGGTTCCTGGCGCTCACCATCCCACTGTCCATAAAGTGCATTGAAGGCTGTCCAAAGACTGAGCAGCATATGATCCAGCACCTGATCATCCTGAATTTCCTCGACTCTCTGCAACCAACTGCAGGCGCGATGAAAACGAATATTGGTGGGATTCTGAGCATGTTCCACGTTAAGCCGCTCTTTCTGCGGCTTCCATAGTCGCCTCAGTTCTCTAACAGTCAAATTTGCTTCAGACATTCACCGCTCTCCAAATATCAACGACTCACCCAATCAACAATGACTCGTGCGACTCTTGTGCAACACACCGGCTCCTGAGTATCAGCAATCTGTTAACCATCAAAACTTTCCCGAAGCCGTTGTGCAGAGAACAAGATGGCTTCGCTTCCTTTGGTAAGCCGATCAGCAAAACCGACGAAACCATGGAACACTCCGTCCCAACGTCGCAATGCAACCTGGTTGCCTGCAGTTTTCAGCCGCTCAGCATAGATTTCGCCCTCGTCCCGCAGGGGGTCATACTGAGCAGTGAGTACGGTTGCCGGTGGCAAACCAGTTAGGTCGGCAACCTGGGCTGGTGATGCCAAGGGCGAATCCATTGCCGATGCTTCCCCCAAATACAGATCCCAGAACATTTTCATTCCAAGAGCAGTCAACAAGTACCCGTCCGCGTTCTCCCGATAGGACTCTGATGCTTGGCTGGCATCGAGGACTGGGTAGATCAATAGCTGGTGACAAAGCGGCGGTCCATTCTCATCGCGATTCCAGTTAGCAATGACGGCAGCCAAGTTTCCTCCCGCACTGTCGCCCCCAACAGCAATTCGTTCACGATCCACGCCCAATTCATCTGCCCCCGCCTGAACCCATCTGACTACCGTTTGACAGTCTTCCAAACCAGAAGGGAAACGATGCTCAGGTGCCAATCGGTAATCAACCGAAACCACCACACAACTGGCTTCATTTGCGAACGCCCGGCAAATGGCATCATGTGTTTCAAGACTCCCCAGCACCCATCCGCCGCCATGAAAGTAAACAAGAACAGGAAGTTTTCCTTCGATCGAAGGTCGGTAAAGACGAACTGGAACATCTACGTGAGTTCCCGGCACCAGCCTATCCTCGACTTTGGCTACAGGCTCACGCTCACGATCAGGAAATCGAGATTCCATCGCATCACGCAACACATGAATATCCACCTGATGCATGGCAGGAGCATCCTCGGGCGTGAGTATGGCCAGCAAGTGACGTGATTCTTCATCCAGTGGCATGCTAATTTCCGTGGGTGTTCGAGGCAGTCGCAAAACCGACGTCCCCCTTTTTACTCTACCCCAACTGTCTCGACTCACGCTCGAGCCGGGATATTTTGAAATCCAATATTCAAACGATCGATTCAATCGGTCGTCCTGATTCGATCAACTGCATCAGCGGTCGGGGCACACGGGTATCGAGACGCAATTCACCAACGTCGAACATTCGGTGAAAAATGGTTGACAACAGATTTGAGATTTTGACAGGTTGCGAATTCGGTTCCCCGGCAACGGCGTCAGAGCGTCCGACCACAGGTCCAAGATTCAGCCCACCACCATACAAAAGCAGGGGTCCTAATCGGCCCCAGTGATCACGCCCGCCTTTGGCATTGATTTTTGGGGTACGCCCCATCTCGCCACACGTGACCAACAGTATTTTATCACTCAAACCACGTGATTCGACGTCTTCAATGAAGGCTGAAACCGCATGATCATAAGGCAGACCGACATACCGCATCCCTTCATCAAGCGTTGCATTATTTACATCGGCATGAAAATCCCAAACGAAATTGGTGGTCACAGTGACGAACCGACTACCGTGCTCGCACAGTCGTCGTGCCAGCAACATTAACTTTCCAAGGGTCTGCCCGTGGTCACGGTAATTCTTGTGGTTATTCCACTTCTTATCAATCTTTTCGGGGAGCACCAACTGCGACGTGTCATAGCGGGCAACCACCGCCGGATCTTCGTGAGATAGATCGAAGGCCCTTGTGACTCCGCCAAGTATCACGTCATAAGCTTGACGGTTGAACTTATCAATCCCCTCCATGGTTCCCGTTGAATCAAGGTTACGTTTAAACCCATCCAAGGTTTGCAGCAACGCCCGTCGGTCGTCCAGGCGACTCTGGGACAACTTCAGTTTCATATTGTCCATCAGTGCCCCTTTGCCACTCGGAACAAAAGGCGCGAATGCAGACCCCATTTTTCCCGTATCAGAAAAGTCACCAAATTGCTTCGTTACCGTTTGCGCATCACCATCCACCGCACGTGGCAAGAGCACAGCATTGGAAGGCATTCCAGTTTTTTCGTCTGTCATTCCAGAGATGCGTGAATATAACGATCCAACGTTTGCTCCTAGACTATGGGGACTGACAAGCGGCTTGATATTGTGATTACCGTCACCGGGTTGAAAACTTCGCACAACTGTAGTCTTGTCAGCCAGTCGAGCCAGTTTTTCAAGCGAGGCACCATAAGTCAGTCCTGGCACTGTTGTCTTTATCTCACCATTGAAGCAACGGTACTCAGATGCTGCCTTCATTTTTGGATCAAAGGTTTCAGTCTGAGGCGGACCACCATGCATGAAGAGAAAAACGACCGACCGGTCTCGCAAAATCCGGTTTGATTCAGAATCGGTTTCAGCCCGCAGGATACCGGGCAATGAAAGACCGCCAAGCATTCCTCCTAAGCCCAGACTACCTACCTGAAGAAAACTACGTCGCGTACGGGGATCATAAAAATCAATCATACATTTGTTCCCTTCTACGCAGTTTGAAGAACTAACACTTTGGATTCAACCGATCCTTCACGTCTATCATCTTTGCAACTCAAGCCTCGCCGCAACACAGACTTCATTGTAACCCGGCACCGAGCGAGGCTGACGTCCAACTCACTCGATTCAGAAAACAGAAATCACTGTTTCAAACAGGGAACAAGATCACTCACGGAAGATGAAAATTCTGAGATCAATAAATCAGACATCTTTTCCGCTCCCTTCTCATTAAAATGAGTTCGGTCTCCCTCCGGACACAAATCAGCGCTACCCGCATCTCCAAGAAGATTAAATAGTTCAACACTACTGCGGTGCAGATCAATCACGGGAGTCATGGTCGCTGATGCAACAGCACGAACAGCTTCTGCGTAAGGCGTTAAAATCGATTGCACCTTGCCGTCTTTAAAACGTCGGCGTGTCATCGGAGTAACCAGAATCGGTTTGGCGCCGATTGCCCTCGCATCAGCGATGTACTGTTCAAGATTATGGCGGTACGTGGTTGCAGGGTCAGTTTCCCGCTTTGGCCCTTTGCCAGGGCAATCATTATGGCCGAACTGTATGAAGACGTAATCCGGTTTCTGAGCCAGACAGCGATCCCAGTACCCCGCATCACGAAAGCTCTTTGAACTGGCACCTCCTTTGGCAATGTTGATCGTTTCAACATTATTCTGGAAACGTCCAGCGAAAGCCGCCCCCCAGCCGGCTGCATCTGTCACCGTTGAGTCACCCGCCAACACAATCGTCAGGTCACGCCGATTACTCAACACAAAATCAACAATGGGCTTCGGATCTTTCAGACTGTGTGGATGATGCCCAATTCCCGGCTTGTGAATAACCTCGATGGGGCCATTGAGTTTTTCATACCGTGTTTGCAATACAGCCGTGTTTTCGGAAACAGGCACAACAACATCCGCATCACCCACAACATTAAGAATTGGCACTCGAGCTGCTGCTAGGGACTGTAGCCCATCGATCGGATTCACTTGGGCCCCCAACGCTTCAGCTTCTGAAAACCCCCAGGCTTTCAAACAGGCTTGCCATGCCCCACCTCCACCTTTGCCAATCCCTTTTCCACCAGGCCAGCTTTTGAAATCACAAACCGGTGCATCCCCGTAAATACAGCTCACTTTGCCAGGATTTGCCTTTGCCCAGTTAAAGATAATCAAGCCACCCCGACTCATTCCCTCCAATGCCGGTTTTCTATGAAACCCATGTTGTGTTGTGAGATAGTCGTAAAATTCATTCCAGATTTTTACAGCTGAAGGCGCCCCGAACAAGTTGGCGACATCGACATAAGCAATGTGATACCCCTGATTCAATAAGGCGACATCCGTTTGCGGTTCATGACCAAAGAATCTTGCTCGCCAAACCCATGGCGTTCCCTCTGCAGACACACGCGGAGTCACCACAATGCAACGTCGACCGCCTTGCTCGAAATCATACCGTGGAAAGGAATGAAAATCAGACACTTTGCCCGGAAACAACTCTGCAGCATTAGCCTGGCTCAACACTGAAAAACTTGATGCCACAACAAACAGCGAAACATGCAACACCGTCAATCTTTTTCTTCTTGAATACATTATGAGTTGGCTAGCACTTCAGGAGGGGTAGTAGGGGTGGGAATAACGACGCTGCCTATGATCACCAGCACCGGTTCGACCTATTTATAACCACTTTGACAATGCCAAGTTCGGGCAGGCACCTTCAGCTTATCATTGGTTTTGCCCCAAATCCAAACGATTCATCGTTCAACATTCGTTGCATTTGCAATAGCGGGAAAACAATTCCCGCTCAGACACACCTGGAAATCGCACGCAGGCCAGCGCAATGTGGATTGAACCACGCGTGAATTTCGTGATGCTGCTGTATTTTGAAGCAGCGAAAGAGTGTAAGTCGCGAACAAACTCGTAAACTCAGCTTGAAAGTCAGCCAAAGCCACCATTTTGCCTTAGAATTTTGGCTCATTCCGAACCAAGCCTGAGCCATGTCACGAATTGCCCTGCCATTCATCTGCCTGTTGACCATCGTAAAATTCGCGATGGCTGAAGAAGATGCCCCTCTCGCGATTGATTATGGGGAAGTCATTGCGCCAATCCTTGCCCAGCACTGCTTGGAATGCCACGGCCCAGATGCTGAACAACGGGAGGCAGGGCTTCGTCTGGATTCTCGAAAATCAGCAACCACTGAACTCGCATCGGGTGCACGCGCAATCGTGCCGAAGCGACCACAAGCTAGTGAGTTACTTCGACGAATTAATTCCAACGGTGATGACCGGATGCCTCCGGTCGACCACCTAACATCACTGTCCCCGGCGGAAATACAACAGTTGACTCGCTGGATCGATGAGGGAGCGAAATGGGAATCACACTGGGCATTCAGCCCACCAATCAGAATGCCCCCGCCAAACGTCAGGCAAGACGCATGGGCCCAAACCCCGATCGATCACTTCATTCTTGCCAAGCTTGAGCAACATTCTCTTGCACCGCCAGGAAAAGCTTCCCCACGAAAATTGGTTCGTCGGCTGTACTTGGACCTGACTGGTTTACCACCAACACCTCAACAGGTCTCAGAATTCATTAAAGACGATCGCCCCACCGCATGGCAACAGCTGGTTGATCGTCTGCTTGCGTCTCCGCAATACGGCCAACGCTGGGGACGCCACTGGCTTGACGTTGCCAGATACGGTGACTCCAACGGCGGTGATGAGAATCATGCGTATCCGCTTGCTTGGCGATATCGAGACTATGTCATCAGTAGCTTCAATGTTGATTTGCCTTTCGATGTGTTCGTACACGAACAACTCGCAGGTGATCTGCTTGCTGCATCAATGATAAAAGATGCCACCAGTCACCCAACAGGCTCCACGCAAAGCGAGACACCAAGCGACGCAGCCCGCAGAAACGCAAGGATTACCGCGACAGGCTTCCTTGCCCTGGGAACAAAGATTCTTGCGGAGCAGGACGAAATCAAGAAACAGGCTGATATCGTAGACGAGCAAATTGACACGGTCGGCAAAACATTCCTCGGCCTCACCCTTGGCTGCGCTCGTTGCCATGATCATAAGTTTGACCCAATTCCAACACGAGACTACTACGCATTAGCTGGAATTTTCCACAGCACAAAGTTGGGCGACCAGCCCATTCAAACAACTGCCATCCAACAAGCCGTACATGAGCATCAGCAACACCTACAAAAACTGACCGACGAACGGGACCGTTTTCAATTACGATTCGATAAAAAAACCACAGACAATTCCATCGATGTTATGGAACTGGAAGCCGAAGATTTTGTGGAAGGGAATGTCGCCAGTTTGAGCGACGGATACGGTGAGGGGATCGGCATCATTTCAGACCGTGGCTCTCAACAGAACTTCGCGGAATATGCCATCGAAGTCCCGTCGGATGGCCAATACCTGATTCAATTGAGGTACGCGGCCAAGAATGCGCGGCCCGGGCGCATGCTGATCAATGATGAGGTGGTCAAGAAGGATGCGATTTCGCAAACCACGGGTGGCTGGATGCCCGAACATCAACGTTGGAGTTCGGAGGGAACCTTCCAACTGAATCAGGGCACAATCAAGTTGCGTCTGGAATCAGAGCCTTTGATGTCGCACATTGATAAAATTCGTCTGATCCATGCTGACAAGGCCAACAACATTATCAACGACCTGAATCAACTCGATGAGATAAATAGAAGGCTGACGAATCATAAGCAACAGTCGCCAAAGCCTGAGAAAGTCATGGCGGCAACCGATGGCGATTCCCAAAACATAAGGATCCACATTCGCGGCAGCCACATGCAACTGGGTGAGGAAGTGATGCGTGGATTCCCAACGGTCATCTCATCAACCCCGGATCAATCCGCAGTTCCCATGCTGGCCCCCCACCCCATCCCAACCACACAAAGCGGCCGCCGGCAACTGGCGTATTGGATGACTGACGCTGGAAGCGGAGCAGGAGGACAGACTGCCCGCGTGATTGTGAATCGATTGTGGCACTGGCACTTTGGCAGCGGCCTTGTCCGAACCCCCAACGATTTTGGCATGCAAGGTTCCCGCCCTACGCATCCTGACTTGCTGGACTGGATGGCGTTGGAGTTGATCAAACATGACTGGTCACTGAAATCTCTGCACCGCTTGATTGTGACCTCAGCAAGCTACCAGCAAGAGACCAGCGAGTCTCCCAACAGGTCGTTGCATGGCTTCCCCAGACGCCGGATCGAAGCCGAGGCAATCCGGGACAGCTTGCTGATGCACGGAGGAACCTTGTCATTGGACCTTGTGGGAATGCCACTCTCAGTCAAGTCTCAGGACCCCTCGCCGACCGACCTGAATAACAACGAAGCTGCCTATCGAAGTTTCCGCAGACGTTCTGTCTATCTGCCTGTTGTACGCTGCAACACCCACCGCTTTCTCACACTTTATGATTTCCCCAATGCAGCCACCCCTATAGGCAGTCGGGACAGCACCACTGTTCCGACACAGGCATTGTTGCTGATGAATGATCCGATGGTCATGCAACAGGCAGAAAACATTGCCCGGTCCACGTTAGCCCCACGAGCACCGTCATGGGGGCACCTCACACCGGACCAAAGCCATATAAAGAAGCGTAGTGAAGATCGAATCAAACAACGAATTCAAAGCCTTTACGAAAGTCTGTTCCAACGACCGGCGACGCTCAAGGAGATGGAGACTCTACAGGATTTTCTTGGGGAGTTCGAAACAACCGTAACAAAGGACAACGAAACGGAATTAAAAACGTGGACTGCGTTGGTTCACACCTTGCTTCTATCGAATGAGTACATTCATGTTGATTGATCCCAGACTCAGCCGTCGCGAGGCCTTGAACCACTTGTGCGTTGGTTTTGGTGGTTTGGCACTCACCAGCATGCTGCATGCCCCGCGGCTGCATGCTGATGAAAATGACACTCAATCAGCAGCCCGTATTCCGGCCCGTGCAAAACGCATTATTTTTCTGTTCATGCACGGTGGCCCCTCGCACATCGACCTCTTTGATCCCAAGCCACAGTTGGACCGGGACGACGGCAAGAAGTTACCGTTCGATGGTTCGCGAGTCACATTCGCTGATCGCGGCAATCTGATGCGCAGTCCGTGGAAATTCCGCCCCTGCGGCAAGTCAGGAATTCCGATGAGCGAACTATGGCAACATCTTCCCACGGTAGCTGATGACCTGTGCATGGTGCATTCGGTATGCGAAACCAATGTGGCCCATGGCGGTGCTTGCATGAAACTGCACACGGGCGATGAAGCCCAGCTACGTCCCAGCACCGGATCATGGATCAGTTATGGCTTGGGGTCTGCGAATGAGAACCTGCCAACATTTCTGACCATTTGCCCAACTTCACTGCATGGAGGCGTCAACAATTTCGGTAGCGCATTTCTGCCAGCCCGCCACGCAGGAGTTTCGTTTGGCACGCCTGGTTATCCTAATGCTTCCGCCAAGGACGCCACCTTTGAATACCTGGCTAACCAGCGTCTGAATCTGGCGCAACAAAAACTTCAACTCAAACTACTTCGGCAACTACAGCACAAGTCGACTCCATCTGACATTGGGGCAACGGAACTTGATGCTCGCATGGAATCATTCGAGTTGGCGTTTCGCATGCAAACGGCAGCGCCCGAGGCGATGGACTTGACTCAGGAATCAGCGGCAACGCAAGAGCTTTACGGACTTGACGATCCCGACACTGCAAACTTTGGACGCGAGTGCCTGCTGGCACGACGATTTGCCGAACGGGATGTTCGGTTCATTCAAGTCAGTCATGCAAACACGCTTTCGTTTAACAACGAACAGTGGGATCAACACACGCACTTGAAGAAGGGCCATGAAATCAATGTCAAGCAAATCGACAAACCAATCACGGGGCTACTCACAGACCTGAAGCAACGGGGGCTTCTCGACGATACGCTTGTGCTATGGGGCGGAGAATTCGGACGCACCCCAACCGTCCAAGTGGGTAACGCCGAACCCGGCCGTGATCACCATCCCGAAGGGTTTACCATGTGGATGGCAGGTGGAGGCGTCAAATCGGGATTCCGCTACGGAAAAACCGACGAATACGGTTACTACGCGATTGAAGATCGCTGTACGATCCACGATTTGCATGCCACCTTGCTCCACATCATGGGCTTGGATCATACCCAACTGACTTACCACCACAGCGGTCGTGACTACCGACTGACTGATGTCTACGGCAATGTCGCGCGTGGGATCCTGGCGTGAAGCAAGCTCTCCAACACAAAGACATTAGCAACCGTCAGGCAGGTTCAGGCCGGAATTCACAGCATCCAGCGCCGTCTCACCTCCAACGCTTGCCGGCCAACTGCTTCGTAACGAGCTGATATGACAAACGAAAAATTTGCAACCTCCCAATACACACAATGGGCAGAACAGCAACTACTGGATTATGAAAACCGATGCCCAGGTAGCATTTTTTCAGAGGGTCTTTCCTTGACGGTCCACGAGGGCTATCGACTGCAGCACGCGGTGGCCCAACTGCGGATCAACACAGGAGACAGCGTCGTCGGCTACAAAGTTGGGTGCACGTCACCAACCATCCGTGCCCAACTCGGAATCGAACATTGTGTCACTGGCCGGCTGTACAAATCGGAACAGCACGAATCCGGCGTCTGCCTGAAACTGGGCAACTATTCCAAACTGGCAATCGAAGGCGAACTTGCGGTCATCTTGAAACGCACTCCAAAACCAGCCGATTTTAGGCAACCGGGAATTCCACCCTGCGTATCTGGCATCATGCCGGTGATTGAACTTCACAATCATATTTTGCATGCCACGCCACCATCTGCTGGTGAATTGATTGCCAACAATGCGATTCATGCAGGATTCGTACTTGGCGGAACCACAGAAAGAGCCGATAGGCTCGACACGCCCGAACTCTCAATCCTGATTGACGGCAACTGTGTCGCAACCTGCCAAGGATCACAACTCATTGAGACCATCCAGTCCTCGCTTCAATGGCTGCAAGAGTCACTGAAAAAATCTGGAAAACAACTTCAAGAAGGGCAAATCATTCTCACTGGGTCAATCCCAAGCTTGATTCCCATCAACCGGGAATGCACCGTCGAGATAGATGCTCCACCTTTCGGCAAAACCATGGCAAGTTTCATCGATTAAACTTCAAAGCCTACTTCCAACATGCAAAATGCAACCCTTCATCAAAACGCCAGCGATGAGTTCTGGTTCGATCAATGCCCTGCATCGTGAATCTGGAATCTGGATTCATCCATGCATGGAGGCACATCATGAACTGAATCAAGCTAAACTCCAGAACTGAAAAGTCGCCCCTCATCACGTCGCTTGACCATTGCTCAAAAGAACGAGAAGCTTGCGATTCCCCAATTAGATCCGGAATTTCATTTGAGCGTGAATAATCCATACCAAACACCTGCCACCGAACAACAAGCAAAGCGTTCACTGACTTGGCCGGTGTCATTGGTGATCGCAGTTTGCATTTGGCCCTTGCTGACATCCAAAATATTTTTTAGCGGGATGCTGCTACAGACATGGAGTCCTGAGTTTGACATGCGTCTGACCATGTTGAGTCAAGTGCTCATTCACCCGATGATGCCTCTATTTGTCCTTACAGCAACCATCTTCATCCTGATCAGTGCGTTTACCGTGAAAAGTGCGCCTCAACGCCGGAAACTGGGGCACATCGCCTGCGTTCTGGGACTGCTCGTTCTCGCCACTGCAGTTCTGGGACTTATTGTTCCAATGGTTCAGCTTGCACTCGACTTGATGTAACCTCAGGCACTTTCAAAGAACACGCCACCCGCATTCAACAGCAATTGGCTCAGTTTTTTGCCAACGACTGCTTAGCCACACCCCATGCCCCTCGATTCAACCAAAAGAGATCGCAATGAAGGCATTTGCAAATCCCCAACACATGTGCTGTCAGAATCTGGCCGTGTTTGCCATTACCCTTGTCGCCTGCACCTGCATGGCTGACGCACCTGTTGAGGACACAGACGCTAACACAAAAAAAGTTGCCAAGGCCTCTGTCGTGATAGGAGAATCACTCAAGAACAAGAAGCCTCTTGTGCCGGGCAAACTCAATTCTCCTTTCGGCGTTGCATTTGATTCCAGGAATCATATGTACATTGTTGAATTGGAGGGTGGACGAATCCATCGTCGGGATCCCGCAGGCACCATGACTCTCATTGCCGGTGACGGCTCAAAAGGATATTCGGGAGACACCGGCCCTGCCACGGAAGCAACCTTCAATGGAATGCACAACGTTGCCGCAACTGCTGATGGCGTCCTGTACATTGCAGACAGCTGGAATCATTGCGTACGCAAAATCGATATCACGAGTGGCATCATTACCACCATCGCGGGTACGGGCGTAGCAGGTTTCAGTGGTGATGGTGGTCCGGCAACTGCAGCTACGTTTAATTTTCTGATGTGTGTATCACTGAATCCAGCACAAGACAAACTCTACGTGGCTGATCTAAAAAACCGGCGAGTTCGCATGATCGACTTGGATTCAAACATCGTGACCACGGTGGCTGGCAATGGCGAAAAAGGAATCCCGGTTAACGGATCTCATGCAACCTCAAGTCCCCTGGTCGACCCACGAGCAGTAGCTGTTGACTCAAAGAACAACGTCTACATTCTTGAACGCGGCGGACACGCATTGAGGAAAGTGAATGCAACCGGCAAGATTGAGACGGTGGCAGGCACAGGCAAACCCGGCAACGCATTGGGCAAAGCGTTGGAGTCACAGTTCAACTCTCCCAAGCACCTTGCGA
>Ga0315320_10000357_pt1 | contig 36907 bp, 35 predicted proteins | sample M140m21515metaG_FD_203458 | JGI IMG/M metagenome (GOLD analysis project Ga0315320, IMG submission 203458) | Ammonia-oxidizing marine archaeal communities from Monterey Bay, California, United States - M1 40m 21515 | ecosystem: Environmental > Aquatic > Marine > Coastal | place: USA: California... | reverse complement strand
AAGAATCACGTTCAGAGGCCATGAGTAGATTAGTTTCAGATGCAATGTCTAGGGGTGCTAATGCGGTTGTCAACTTACGATTTGCTACATCAGCAGTCACACCAGGTGCTGCAGAATTATTTGCTTATGGTACCGCAGTCAAGGTAGAATAAGTTAGGGTACGGGTTTTTTCATGGCTAAAATAAAAGAATATTTTAGAAGAAGTTTCCTTCTCTTATCGGTATCTGTTCTTCTTAGTTTGATTAATTTTTCAGTGGTTGCACAGGATCCAAGTGTAGATGATCCTAGTGGTATAGGTGCTGGAATATTCTTATTATGCTTCATAGGACCTTTCATATTGCTTTCAGTATTTGGAATATTATGGGCAATAATATATCCAATTCTGGTCATATGGGCCTTTCTGTTCAGTGGTAAAAAATTAGATTCTATGATTATGAATACTGCCGAGAGAGAAGCCCAAACATTTGCGCAATTTGGCAAAGATCCTCTGTCCACTTTAGATGGCGGTTACAAGAAAGAGATTAGTGCTGCTGGGGTTGTTATGGCCGGAGCAGTTTACGGGCCCAGTCACTGGCATTTATTGATTGGTTTCATAAATAATTTGCTAGGAGGATCAATAGATGTATTCCAGAAGGTAATTTCTGCAGGTAGGGCAGAATCCATGCAAAGACTTAGGGAACAAGCCATCAAAGAAGGTTGGGATGAAGTAATAAATGTGCGGATAGATACTGCGGTAATGTCTCCTGCAACGGCAAAAAAAGGCATAAAGGCTGTTGAAGTCTTTGCATATGGAACTGGCATAAAATACAGTTAATCCAATCGCAGTTTTGAAGACCAATCAGCCTTACGCCCATAACATCTGACACCACCTCTCTGTGGGTTGCGGAGTCGGAGGCCTTAGATATGCAGAGTCCAATCACTCAAATAGAGCCAGAAATAGCTCACCGTTTAGCTAAACAAAGCTATCATCTTGTAGGAGAGCATGGAGGAGTCAAAGTATGTCATTGGACTAAACAGAGCCTTACTGCAGATAGATCATGCTACAAAGGCACTTTCTATGGTATTGAAAGTCATGGTTGTATGCAAATGGCTCCTAATGTGGATACATGTAATCTTGCATGTACTTACTGTTGGAGAGAGCCTCATTCCGATAGCCTAAACAAAATAGATGATGATCCTTATGATTTATTTCTTCAATCAGTTCGCGCACATCGCAGATTACTTACTGGCTTTGGAGGTCATCCAAGTGTGCCCCGAGATAAATGGTTAGACGCACAAGATCCCAAACATGTTGCAATTTCTCTTAACGGCGAACCAACTTTATATTCTAGATTAAGTGAATTTTTAGAAATATGCCATAACCATGGTGTTTCTACATTTTTAGTAACAAATGGGAGCCTTCCAAAGGTTATTGAGAACCTTGACGTATTGCCTACCCAGTTGTATGTTAGTGTCGATGCCCCCAATAAAGAAATATTCGACCGCATATGTAAACCAAAATTCGATACTGGAGCATTTAATAAATTAGAACAAACCTTGGAACTACTGCCCTCATTAGATACAAGAACCGTTTGCCGCCATACTCTAATTAAAAATGAATCATTAGGACACCATGAAAGCTATGCAAGGTTAGATAATATTGCAGATCCAATGTTTATTGAAGCCAAAGGTTATGTTCATGTTGGCAAGAGTCAAAATAATCATACCATTGAAAATATGCCCTCGCATCCAGAAATATTAGAATTTTCGGATAAATTAGCATCATTAACAGGGCGTGAAGTTCTTTCTGATAGGAGAGAAAGTAGAGTTGCATTGATAGGTAGAGAAATGGTACCTGTTGTTTTACCAGAAAAAAAAATTGATTTACCAAGTGATTTAGGAATCGCCAAACCACAAAATTTCCATTTACCTCAGGTTTGATATTATGCCCAATACATCTATTAGTATATTTCTTGTATTTTTATTTCTTATTTCTTCTTTCAGTGGTTGTATTCGTAACGATGAAGGAATAACTGAAAAAAATAGTTCCGAACATTGGTTAAATGATGTTGAAGATCGTTCAAATTTGGCATATAGAAACGATGATGTTTTCAGCCGAGTTTCAATAAATGGCCCATACCAAATAGCCGATGTTCGTTCAATATTTGTTGAGGTCCCAGCAATCACAGCTGCTGATGGAGGAGCCGGATTGACTGGAGATGCGCAAGTCCATTTAGGGCTTTGGCTTCCAAAAATAGAAGGCTGCGATATGGATTCACTAGATATCTCCGGAGAATGCCAAGTTCCGATAATAGCCGAAATAGGGCCATATTATGATGATGGAGATGTAGATGCATTAACACCAGCGGACAGACTTGGACGTTTCCTTATAGAGAATTTTGTACCTCACGGATTTGGAATTGCCCAAGTTTCTGTTTTTGGTACGGGTGATTCAAATCATTGCATGGATCTGATGGGTCTTGATGAGCAGAAGGGAATTCATGCTGCAATCGAGTATCTAGGAAAAGCATCATTTTCCAATGGAGCGGTTGGGATAATTGGAAAATCATATGATGGCTCTACTCCGTGGGAGGGTGCTGCAATGGGCTCAGAACACTTAAAAACAATTATTCCAATGTCTGGTCTTATCGGTGCACATGATCTTATGTGGCGTAACGGTAGTATGGAAGCAAGGGGTGCAATAATGCACAATGGAGTATACGGAAGCTTCGGACTTGATGGAAACCTTGATGACTCACAGAATGCTTGTGAAGGATATCTAGAAGGATATTACGCAGGTCCTGCCGCATATCTGTCTGGAGATAATTTGGCGTGGACGGGCAGTGATTATTGGGAAGAAAGGACATTTTTATCTAGAGCTTTGGAAAATTATAATGGCTCGGTTTATATCATCCATGGCATTCAAGATTGGAATGTTGATCCTCACATGGCATTTCCAACACACAATATTCTGATTGATGCAGGTTTTGACGTAAAAGGTCTTTACGGGCAATGGGGCCATGATTATCCGGATAGGACAAGCGGACATGAATCATTATCTAGTGGAAGAGGGCAAGAAGCATTTCCATATACTTTGAGATGGGATTGGGCAGATGATTTACTGGAATGGTTTGACTATTATTTGAAAGATCAAGGTCCTAAGCCTAGATTGATAGCAGAGGTCCAAGACAATATGGGTTCATGGAGAGTAGAATCAGAGTATCCGCCGAAAAATCAAGAATGGATGTACTATGATATGGACTTTTGTTCCGTAATTTCAGGTGGAGAGGTAGTTACAACTACTTCATCTTTGACAATAGATTGTCCTTTATTCACTGAAGAAACACGTATTATCGGGACTCCTACATTCCATATCCAAGTAAGGCCACAATTCACCAGCGGCCATATATTTGTTGAAATGATTCAATCCAGTAACGGAATGCACCTTGGACATGCAGTTATGGATCTACGGTTTCATGCAGGTGGAAAAGAAGGGCAATCGCTGATCCCTGGCGAGACCGTAACGGCTAAGATGGAATTCTTTGGAATGGATGTAATTATACCCGAGGGCGATGGTATACAATTAATAATTTCACAAACAGGGGAAGACTACGTCCCTAGTCCAATTTCAACTACTCCAATTACTTTAATTCTTGATTCATCTTCTATCTTAGGGCTATCAACTGTTTACAGAAATTGTGATGATCTATTTCTCCCTCCAATGCATGAGCCATATACAAGTTGTGATCTTTCCATTTAAAACTAAAATTTTAATCTATTCTTCTCTTAAAAATAGGTATTGGTTTCATTTTATGTTGATTGTTTTTATTCATTTTTAGATAAATATTCATTACTTCTTCTTGTCTAGTAGAATATTTCGGACTTAAGGGACCATCGACTTCTTTCATTGCCCATTCTAACTCTTCATATGTTGCTCCTATTTGATTTTCGTCAGTTCTACTATCATCCCATAGGCCGTCAGTAGGCAGAGCATCCTGAATAGGTTGAATTATATTTAGAGATTTGGCTAAAAAATAGACTTCTGATTTGTATAAATCTGCAATTGGCGAGATATCGACGCCACCATCGCCATATTTTGTGAAAAAACCGACTCCAAAATCTTCTACCTTATTGCCTGTTCCTACTACAATACCATTATTTGATCCAGCTAACGCATATAGAGTCATCATTCTAAGTCTGGCACGAGAATTCGCTATAGATAATTCTGAAATATCATTATGTTCAAGTTTAGTGTCGAACAAATCATATACTTCAGATAAATCTATTATTTGACCATCTACATTATTCCATTTATTTTTAAGCCATTGGATGTGGAGATTTGAGAGATTTATTTGGGATGGAGTTTGATGAATAGGCATGTTGACCACTAAAGTCTTTAATCCAGTTTTCGCACAAAGAGTTGATGTAACTGCAGAATCAATTCCTCCTGACACACCAATAACCAGAGTAGTAATATTGTTTCTTCCTGCATAATTTAAAATCCAATTAGATATTTCGGCTCCTAAACTTCCCCAATCTTGCATAGAAATTCCTCTTAATGGCACGATACACCATATTTCTTTAGTCGCCAATAATTATATGGCCAGGGTGTAAGGAATCCGGCGACTAACATTGGTAGAATAACCCACCAGGTTAGCTTAGCACCACCAGTCAGGACGAAGTCTACAAGATTCATTGCAGCCTCCATTGATATCATTGAAATCAACGACATCCCTATCGCAACTCTAAAGGCCTCTTTTAGAGTCATCTGAGCAGATAATATGATCGTTTCAAGTGCAATAGATGTCATTATCCCGTTAAACATTGCTATTGTCATAATCATCATCGGACTCCATTCAAGAGCAATAAGATAGGGAATAAATTGAAATGCTAATATAGTACCAAAATCGCCAATACTACATCCAATCAAACACCATTTTGTATTGTGAGCTGATTGCTTCCAAACACCACTATCTCTCCAGTGGAAATCTCCTCTCTTTCCATCAATATAATATCCCGCTGACTGGATGGCAGATTTCAATATTTCATTAGATAAATTTTGGTGTTCAACAACAGCAAAACCAGATTCATGCGAAACATCTACATTCACCACTCCCTTGATAATTTCAAGTGCATTTTTGACTTTTCTCGAGCACCCATCACAAGTCATACCTTCAACAACTATGCTAGTCGTTTCGAGCATAATATTCCCCGAATCATCATCCTTATTGAATACTACTAAACTTAAGTCCCTCATTCTAAAGAGTATATTCAATACATTGAGTTTGTTCCGGCACACAGATGGTAGTGCCCAATTCGCCAGGAGAACTTGATCCAGTTGCTCTTGAAAACTCGTTAATGAAGATATGGTCATCCGAGAAAACATTTGAAAAATCAATTGATAATCGTAGACTTGAAAATTCTCCATTTACCTTTCTTGAAGGACCTCCAACTGCGAATGGAAAACCAGGTATTCATCATGTATTATCAAGATTATACAAGGATATGGTTTGTAGATGGAAGGCCATGGAAGGTCATGTCGTAGAGAGAAAAGGTGGTTGGGATACCCATGGTCTCCCAGTTGAAATTGAAGTTCAAAAAAAATTAAATCTAATGTCTAATGAAGAAATTGAAGAATACGGGATGGAAAAATTTAATCAAAAATGTAAGGAAAGTGTTTGGGAATATGAAGAAAGCTGGAGAGAAATGACAGAAAGGATGGCATTCTGGGTAGATATGGATAATCCCTATGTGACGTTACATGACGAATACATAGAATCGGCATGGTGGTCATTGAAACAAATGCACGATAAAGGATTATTATTTCGAGGTCATAAAGTATTACCCTACTGCCCCCAAACAGGAACAAGTTATTCCACTCATGAGGTATCTCAAGGATATAAAGAAGTTTCAGAACCTGCAGTTTTTGTTAAATTCGAATTATCAGAGGATGATGCTTCAATCCTTGCTTGGACTACCACTCCTTGGACTCTTCCTGGAAATGTAGGATTAGCAGTCGGGCCCGATGTCACTTATTGTCGAATTCGGATCACTGCACCACCTTCGGATTCATGGGAAGGCAGAGGGCAAACCAAAGTTGGTGAGGAATTGATATTGGCCAAAGATTTACTTGGAGAAGTTCTCAGACACCATATGGAAATAATTGATGAATTCCCTGGTTCAAGTTTAGTGGGAAAATCATATCGCCCATTATTCCCTGATGCAATCGAAAGAGGCCATTCAAAATCAGCCTGGACCATTGTACCTGCAGATTTTGTAACTACTACAGACGGCACAGGAGTAGTACACACTGCCGTAATGTATGGGGAAGATGACTACAATCTTGGAATCGAAATGGGCCTTCCTGCTCAACATACTGTTGGAATGGATGGTAAATTTGTAAAAGGTACCCATCCTTTACTCGATGGACGGTTTGTGAAAGATTGTGATTCTGAAATTATAGATATCCTCAATATTGAAAATAAGCTATATCGAGAGCATATCTACACACATGACTATCCGCATTGCTGGAGGACCGATCATCCACTTTTGTATTATGCCATGGATAGTTGGTTCGTACGCATGACATCGGTGAAAAAAGAAATAATTGAATATAATTCTCAAGTTGAATGGGCGCCCGAATGGACAGGTTCAGGTAGAGTTGGAGAATGGCTGAGAAATCTCAAAGATTGGGCAATAAGTAGAGAACGTTATTGGGGGACACCAATACCAGTCTGGATCTGCGAGGAGTGCAATAATGAACACTGTATTGGTAGTATTGAAGAAATGAATATGCTAAAAACCGCAGATTCTCCTATGCCTAAAGAATTACACCGCCCATATGTGGATGACGTCAAACTAAATTGTACAAAAAATGATTGCGGCGGAGAAATGATACGTGAGCCGTACGTTATGGACTGCTGGTTTGATTCAGGCTGCGCATCCTTCGCTCAATGGCACTATCCCTTTGAAAATAATGAAAAATTTTTGGGTAGTTTTCCCGTTGATTATATTTGTGAGGCCGTAGACCAGACTAGAGGTTGGTTCTATTCTTTATTAGCCGTTTCAACTGCTGTTTTCGATAGTATTTCATACAAAAGATGCTTGTCGTTGGGGCATATTTTAGATAATGAAGGAAAGAAAATGAGTAAATCAAGAGGAAATGTTGTTGATCCTTGGGACCATTTTAACAAGGAAGGAGCAGATGCCATAAGATGGTACATGGCAACACAAAGTGCACCTTGGAATCCGATGAACTTTGATCCAAGTGGTGTGAGAGAAACATATGGTAAAATGTTCCTGACATTGTGGAATGTTCACCGCTTTCATTCTGAGTATGCCTCATTAGATGGTTTTGATCCTAATGATAAAGAAGGACAAATCGATGTAAATGACAGAAGCCTCCTGGACAGGTGGATATTGTCTAGGATAAGTAATGTCGCTGAAATATTCCATGATAATTTCAATTCTTGGGAATTCCACAAAGCCGGAAGGGAATTAGAAAATTTTGTTGTTAATGATTTATCAAATTGGTATGTCCGAAGGTCTAGAAGGCGTCTATGGGACGAAGTAGATAGCACAGACAAAAGGGCCTGTCAACATACTTTAAATGATGTTTTATTGGTAGTATGCCGTCTAATGTCACCAATTTCTCCATTTATGGCAGATAAAATACACCGAGACTTAACCGATGCATCTGTACACCTTGCAGATTGGCCAGTTGGCTCAACATTAGTTGAACGAAATCTTCCACCTAAAGATAATTATCTAGAGCAACAAATGAAAATAGTTAGAGATCTAGCAGAAACCGGACGTCGAATAAGAGTCGAAGGCGAAAGAAGGCAACGCCTACCTTGTAGGAATGGATGGATAATCGGAGGCCCTGACATCTCCGATTTTTTCGATATTCTTTCCGACGAATTAAATGTTGAAAATTTAATCCGGGAAAATGATCTTGATAAATTCCAGAAAATAGTTTTGTTACCTAACAGAAAAATACTAGGTTCAAAATGTCGTTCAGATCTTCCGTTAGTGTTATCTCAGTTAGAAGAAACTAATCCGGATTCTTTTTTGATAGAGATAGAAGCAGGCATAGCTGCCTTAGCAGGTTACGACATTACGATTGAAGACATTGAAATAAAGCGTGTGGAAAAAGAAGATTATTCAGCATCAACAATATCCTATGATGAATATGATGATGTAACTCTTGTTTTAGACATGAGTACTGATGAGGATCTATTATCTAAGGGCCTTGCAAGAGATATAATTAGAAGAATTCAATCAAAAAGAAAAGAACTCAATCTAAATGTTGAAGCAAGTATTAAATTATCTGTATGGATACAAGGGATGTCTCTGAATGATAAAGATTGGAAACACATTCAGAATGAAACAAGAGCAGGAAATGCATCTCTGAATGTAGGAGAAATATCTGCCAATGCCGATATGTTCAGTGTAGATAATGTAACTATTTTCTTTAACACTACTTCATAACACCTTCACGATTACATGTTTTTATGACAGAAACAATAAACAAACTTTACGGGATTTATCATGCTGACGGAGGATTGGTCGGCGAACTTGCATATATCTTTGGAAAATACACTGGTAATGTACATTGCTCCTTGTGTGACATCACTCACAATAAAATAACAATGAAGAAAGACTGGAAGTCTTTTTCTAGAGATTTCCCAATTCCATTTGATTTACTACATCTTAATGAAAGGTCTGAAGACTTAACTCTGGAGTCGGACAATCATACGCCGTGTGTTTTAGCACAAACAAAAAATAAGACTTTTATTTTATTGTCTGCCAAAGAACTTGAAGGCTGTAATAAATCCGTGACTAAATTCAAAACTATTTTACAAAATAAATTAAAATTACATACAGATAGTTAATATCATAATCTTAAATCCATTTAGAGTCATTAATAGTTTTATTCGGGTTTTTAAATTTGATTTTGGTAATCTTCAGGCAATAACAACTCTAATCCGAATAAAGGATCCGGGTCAGTAGAATCATGGTATGCGATAAATGAACCTCCATCGGGCAGTATCCCCATGCTCGCAAAATCAAATCTTATATCTGCACCAGCTCCGGAGGTTGAATCCAAATCTCCTTGTCCGAGATAAGTTCTTGAATCCGGCATTAGGCTATCAGAATATTCTCTCACATGCCATGCTACATCTACATCAGGGCCGTCTGAACTTTGATACCTCACATTAAGCACAAATAAATCGTGCACGCCATTTGAATGAAATTCCCATTCCTCTATACCGCTTGCTTGATTTTGGAGATCATATGTATTATTTTCCCAAGTTTCTCCTCCATCCCATGATACTAAATGTTGTATGATGTTGCCTTCAGACAATACACAATGCAGTGCCGTCGATGAATCAATTGCGCAATATTCAGAAGGTAATGATGATCCATTTAGAGTTGTTGCAGACCACCAGTTTAGGGCAGTATCTACATATGCGTCTCTCCCATCTGTGAAGTAGTTAGGGAAATAAAGCCCTCCCGAGGGCACCGGAAAAGCCCTCATCTCTTTATGTGGTTTTGTATAGTCCCATTCATCGCCTAGTATTTCTGCGGTCAGATCAACCTCAATACTTCCCAAAGACGCATCTCTGTCAGGAAAATTAAAATAATCATAATTCAAACCATCAGTAGATATCTGCCCTCCAATATTTTGTACCTGATGCCAGAAGTTTGATATCACAATACTTGCATAATCTCCATTCCCATAAATTCCTCCATTAATTGGTCCTATAACTTCAACTTGCCATGATCTATCATAGAATGGTTCAGGAGTTCTATTAAAACACCAATTCCATTCTTGAGTATCTGCATCATACAAGAATGCATAGAATTGATCTGCACCACTCGTACTTGGGTATGGAAACCAGCCCATGGAAATCAAATCACCATTGGTCGCTTGTACTATACTGCCTTCCCCTAAACCCTCTTGCCCTGGAACAGTAGGTTTTGGCTCAAGACACCCTATTTGTGAAAAAATTCCTGGAATATACTCATTCCATGTGTATCCTCTATCTTCTGACCAAGTTGGATATTCTCCTCCAAAGTTTACTATCCATCCCTCTTTAGTACCTGCCAAATAATGTTCACAGCAATTTCCACCTTCTTCATTACCAAAAACTGCCCAGGAAGAATTTCCCCAAGTTTCATTGCTATTTGCATTCCCTATTGTAAAATACCTAGAATCCTCATGGCTACTTGGATTGTTAATATATGCCAACCCTTCGTTCCAATCAGATATTGATTCCTCGCCTGACTCACCTTTTTCTAAACAACCTGCAGAAAAAGTACTAAATATCACAAAAAAAGCAATGATAGTTTCTCTATTCAAAACAGTTATCATTAGCAGACGCACTCGGAACCCCTATATCGCCCTTGTCTATTTAAGTTCCGAAAATGGTACTAATCAAGTTTTTTTTGTATTAATGTTGATATCCTGAGTCATTAACTGGATGGCTTGTATCAATTCATCCATTCTGGAAATATCTACCATGTGACCTTTTTGGTGTCTAATTTTTGTAACTTGCCACATACTTTCCTCAAATATTTTGAGATGTTCTTCTCCGGCTGAAATAGGTACTAAATGGTCTTTTTCTCCATGCATCCATGCTACAGGTCTAGGCCAAATCTTAGAAACTGCAGAAGTCAAACCATCTGGATTGATTGTTTTTGTACCAATAAGCACCAATCCTATGATCCTATCTTGTATACTACGTTCCATCATCATTGATGCTATTGCACCTCCTTGAGAAAAACCTCCAACTATTAATGGACCTTCTGGTATTGATTCAATCACTCTTGTGACTGAATCGTTGGCCTGCTTCATTGAATCTTCATTTAATGGTTTTAATGGCCCAGATGGGTCATTAAATTCATCCCTTATCCACCATGCAAAACCTCCTCTTGTAGGATGAGGTATAATTGCTTCTGGACACAATATTTCCCAACCATCTGGAACTAATTTACTAGCCAATGGAATCATTTTATTTGATGTACCGGTCATTCCATGTAACATCACTAAAGTCCCATTCATCACTACTCCTCAAAGTGTCCATGTCTGGGTAATGCCGCCTGCGAAGATTAACCTTAAGTTATTATTTCCAGTAAAAGTTGCTGTAAGTGTATATTCTTCGGAGGGATAAGGTATCGTTCCAAGAGTTCCAAATTCACTTGATCCAGGCCCCCAGAATCTTTCTAATGCTGATGCTGATACATGATCTCTTAGTGTAAGAGTAATTGAGGAAGAACCGCCACCACATTCAGCATCTAGATAATATATCATTTCATCCCATTCTCCATCACTTGGATGATCATTAACTAGAAATGAATCCTGAATTTCCAAGTCCGGCCCATTACCTTCCCATGAGTTAGAAAATAAATCACCTCCTCTTACAAAATATACATCTCCAGAGTATCCATTTGATTTATCTACAAAAATCATCTTTAACTGTTCAACATTTTCCATATCAAACCATGAAAATGTTCGAAAATACTTTACTTCTGAATCATAAGAATAAATTAACTTTGCTCCATCTGATGACGCCGCTTGAATAAATGCTGTATTTTCTTCAATTGAAACTACGTTGGCAGACCATTCTATGCCAAATAGAGTATATGACCAGCCTTTATTCAATTCTAAAGGAAAGCTTAGTACTGGCTGAGGTACTCCATTCTCATAAGCACTTAAGTCGCTATGAGTCATCCTTCCCAGAAATGGATTATGATTCAAAACTGCATGCCTTCTGGCTTCAGTTAAACTAGAAATCGATAACATATATGCTGTCCCGTTTTCTTCATCATCCGATGCCACGACTAATTTTGCAGTGTCATCATTATATTCAGGAGTCGAAAAGGTGTAGAGCCAATTTTCTCCAACTTCCCATGTGGGCACATCTATGGTGTTACTAGAATTTTTTGACGTATTATCATCAAGAGCCGTACACCCAGACAATATTGTGGCCAAAAATAAACATGTTATGATTAGCGAAAATATCTTATCCATACCTAATGCACATCGTTCACAGTCAAGAGTGTAACGGTTTAAGGTTTAATCATAAATTATTTAAAAATTCAATCAAATAACCTTCAGCATTCAATTGACCTGTCCCAGCAAGTACTACTGCAACTATTGACATCAATTTAATCAATATATTGAGAGATGGGCCTGATGTATCTTTGAATGGGTCTCCTATGGTGTCTCCAATCACTGCTGCATCATGAGCAGAATCTCCTTTAGTTGCACCTGGGATATGCCCTTGTTCAATAGCTTTCTTAGCATTGTCCCAAGCACCTCCGGCGTTAGCCATGAATAATGCCATTAACACGCCTGTAACTAACGATCCCGCTAGTAGTCCTCCGAGGGCATCCCAACCCAAGGCTAATCCAACTACGACCGGGGCTGAAACGGCTACAAGTCCAGGTCCAACCATTTCCCTAAGTGCAGCCTGTGTTGATATATCTACACATTTTTTAGAGTCAGGTTTCACCCCTTCTAAGCCATCTAATAATCCAGGAATTTCTTTAAATTGCCTTCTTATTTCAAGAACCATTTCTCCAGCCGCTTTGCCCACTGAAGTCATTGTCATTGCTGCAACTACAAACGGTAAACCACCTCCAATTAAGAGTCCAATTACAACCATTGGATTAGTAAGATTTAGTTCTAATTCACCATCTATGGCGGCGGTGTAAGCGGCAAATAAAGCAAGCGCAGTTAGTGCAGCCGAACCTATTGCAAATCCTTTACCAACTGCGGCAGTAGTGTTTCCTATCGAATCTAATTCATCAGTTATTGCCCTCACATCGTCCCCTAGTCCACTCATCTCAGCAATTCCTCCAGCATTATCTGCAACAGGGCCATATGCATCTACAGTCATTGTTACTCCAACAGTAGCTAACATTCCCATTGCAGCCATAGCAATTCCGTATAGTCCCATTTCTCCTCCTCCATTAAATTCATTGGCACCCAGAATTCCTATGCAAATCAAAATAATCGGCAGAAATGTTGACATCATTCCTACTGAAAGGCCTGCGATGGCGTTAGTTGCAGGTCCTGTTTTCGACATTTCTCCGATATGGGGTATCGCTGTTGTTTTGATTCCAAATACTGGTTCAATGCCTGTGTAGTATTCTGTCACTAGTCCAATCATTATTCCTACAATGCTTCCAAGTACTACTGAATGCATCACTCCTAACTCTACATCCATCAAGTCTTGTGTGATTGATAGATATCCGCCAATCCAGAATAGTGCTGCGGCTATGAATGTTGTATTTCTTAATGCAGCAGCGGGATCAGATCCATTTTTGAGAAAAGTCATTGAGAAAACACCAATTATAGATGCTAAATAACCTATAAGGCCGAGCATAATTGGCATTATTACATAATCAACAGACATTTCATCAGAATTACTTGCAATAATCATCGCTGCAATAATCGAACCAACAAATGATTCAAAAATATCTGCGCCCATTCCTGCCACATCTCCAACGTTATCTCCAACATTATCTGCTATGACCCCGGGATTACGTGGATCATCTTCAGGAATTCCTGCTTCAACTTTTCCAACTAAATCAGCACCAACGTCTGCCGCCTTTGTGTAGATTCCTCCGCCTACGCGAGCAAATAGGGCTATTGATGATGCACCCATTCCAAATCCAGCAGCGGCCGAGAGATTATCTGTATCAGGGTTAGCTGCATCTAACCAAAATGCGACTAATGAAATGCCCAGTAAACCCAAACCTCCAACGGAGAGTCCCATGACAGCACCACCATTGTACGAAACGGCTAATGCTCCAGCCTGTCCATCATTCTTGGCTGCCATAGCAGTCCTACCATTGGCCGAGGTAGCCGCTCTCATACCTGAAAATCCAGCCATAACGGATGCTAGGGCTCCGGCGAAAAATGCAATTGACGTTTCTACATCATTCAAAAAGAAAAGAATAGTGCCGACAATCACGACAAAGACGAATAATACTTTGTATTCCGCTTTCAAAAAAGCCATTGCTCCGTCTTGGATTTCTTGTGTAATATCTCCTACGATTTTGTTATCAATTTTTACTTCATTTACTTTTTTGTATAATGCATATGCAATTAGCAAACCTAAGATGCCTGCTGCTGCTGCAAATAATGGTATATTGTCGTTCATGTTGGTCACCTTCAAGCCGGCCGACAAAAGAGTTACTTATAATCAAAATCCTGATATCATGCAGGCTAATTGTCTATCAAGAGGTATTTTCCGATACGATACGCGCAAATGAAGACAGGATATTCGCTCCATCATGTTCTCCTTTGAACGATACGAACTCTTCTTCTGTAATATGCCCCCATTCATAGGCACGTTCTATCCTCTTTCTCGCGGCTTCTGGATGAAATTGTATTCCCCATGCTGGTAAAGGCTTGCCTGATTTATCTTTTACCCTTATTGCAGTAATTGCATTATGTTCAGCGGTACCTATGACATTACAACTATCAGGTATGGTATCAACATGATCTTGATGCGTATACAAGCCAAAAATTTCTGAATTAGATTCCAAATGAGAAGTTAGCAAAGGATCATTTTTGCCAAGTTCAGTTAATTTTAATTCCCAAATCCCACTCGACAAAGAATCAGCGCGTTTTATTTGACTTCCTAGGGAATGACATAATAGTTGATGGCCAAAGCATATGCCCAAGGTCGGAATTCCAGAATTTGCCACTACTCTCATAAGCGTCGAAGCCGGGCCCATCCATTCTTCCCAAATACTCACGTTTCGCCTCGAACCTGAGCAAATTAAAGCATCAATTGATAGGTTCTCTACCCAGTTTTTCATTATTATTTCATCACTAAGCATCGGCATTATTATTCGATTAAAATTAACGGTCTTAGATTCCAGCTCTACGATATTATTCTCCCAAAAAGGATATTCATTATCCCAATAAGGAACATCTTCAATTTTTAATGTTATTTCATCCTCTTGTCCTGCTTTCAATCCTGATTCAAATGACTGCATTTGGGGGGTTAATAGTAAAACTTCAACATCAGATTTCTTTAGTAATGGCCTTATCACCTCTTGATTGCCACCATGTCCAAATTCTGCACGTTCAACCAGTAAATCAAGGATTAGTACTCGAACCATTTTCGCCATGGACATCGTAAGAGGGAGTGTTTGAAAGCCTAACCCCTCTTCCAATACACGCGGGTGCTCGCTAAATGGTAGACAAACAGGTTATTTTAGAGTCTGTGGGGCCGGTACAAGCTATTTTAGATGCCCATGATGGTGTTGTAAATGTTTTAGATACTACTGATGGTATCATAATGATTTCACTAGAAGGAGGCTGTACAGGTTGTTCTGCTACTCCAATGACTGCAATGCAAATATATTATTCACTAATGAAATTAGAAGAAGTGAATGATGTTATTTTTGTAAATGGAGAATTACCTGCATATATGCGCTCTTTCATTGATGATAAATTAAATATAGAATAAGAATAATTTTACTTTTCATCCCTGCGAATTTTCATAATTTGATGAGGATTGATTTCTCCTTGTACATCTCTTCCCTTGATATTAAGAGATGCAGTAATTGCAACAACTACCGCCAAAACGGCCAATGGTCTAGCAGCATTTTTTGATCCCCATAATTCTCCTCCCAAATAGTGTAGTAAAAATAAAAGTAGAGCAGATATTAAACACATTGTCATTATTATTCTTTGAGCAATAATCTCTCCATTTTTTGTTCTAGAAAGTGTCCCGATAGATATCCATAGTATAGTAGAAAAACCACAAAGAACAAGTGAAATATTTTGAAGGAGATTGACCAAGTCCATATTACTCGCATAGGTTATTAGTTGTTTACATTAGGGGTATTTTATTGAACAATAGAGGGGCAATATGAAGTTATATGACTTTGCGTCGATGACATGGTCAACGTTTCTGTTTGGCAGTTGCCGCAATCTCGAAGTAAATCTCCTCCATATATGTCAAAAACACAAATCTCTGCCACATTTGAACAAGTAGCTATTTTACTTGAATTAGATGGTGCTAATAGATTCCGAGTTATTGCGTACCAAAATGCGAGTCGTGCGCTTGCTACACTAGAAGAAGATTTATTCTTAGTTGTTAAAGAAAATAGAATTACTGAAATCAAAGGCATAGGTAAAGGAATTGGAGGCCTTATTTCAGAAGCGGTTTTAAATGGTACTTGGGGGAATCTTGGCGAATTATATTCTAAGATTCCTCATGGGCTGATTGAAATGACTGGGGTTCCTAGTCTAGGGCCAAAAAGAGTTAGATTACTTTATGAGAAATTAAAAATTGATTCGTTGGAGAAATTAAAATATGCATGTAAAGATAATCAAATTGCATTATTACAAGGGTTTGGTCAAAAAAGTCAAGAAAAATATCTTGAAGGAATTGATTTACTTAAAAGATACCAAGGACGAAATAGACTTGATGTAGGACTTGCCTATGGTCGCGCCTTGGAAGAGAAAATATCCAAAATTCCTAACGTAGTGAAAGCACAACTTGCTGGAAGTGCTAGAAGAATGAAAGAAACAATTGGTGATTTAGATATAGTATTGGCGGCCAAAGCAGAACACCAAGATGGAATTATTCAGGAAATAATGAATTTTTCTGGAATCGCTGATATAAAAGGACAAGGAACTTCTAAAATTAGTTTAATATTAGAAGCGGAAATGCTAGCCGAACCGATTGTAAATAATGAGATGGATACTGCACTCTTGGAAAGTATTACAGAAAGATCTACTAATGCTACAATAGATGCCCAAATAAGAATTGTTAATCCAGAGATATTTCCATTCACTCTGGCATACTTTACTGGTTCTAAAGAACACAATATACGTATGCGACAACGAGCAATCGATAAAGGTTTGAAGCTAAATGAATTTGGTCTTTTTTCACAAAATAAAGCAGAGGATAAAATTAGCATTGAAGCGGTAAAAAATACGCTTGTTTGTAGTAATGAATCACAGATATACAAAAATTTAGGGATGGATTGGATCCCTCCAGAACTACGTGAAGACATGGGTGAAATAGAGGCTGCTTCGAAAAGAAATTTACCAAAACTAATAAAATTAGAGGACTTAAAAGGTGCTTTTCATAATCATACTACTTCGTCTGATGGTGCTGCAACCTTGAAAGAAATGGCTAATTATGCAATAAATCTTGGATGGGAATATTTGGGAATAGCTGACCATTCTGAATCTCTCAATATCGGAGGAAGGCAAATAGGAATTCCAAGTGGAGAAATAATTAATCAGTCTATCGAAATCAAAAAATTAAACAAATATTTTCAAAATGAGAATATAAATTTTAAAATTTTCCATGGTTCAGAATGCGATATATTATCAGATGGGAAGTTAGATTATTCTTTAGATTTACGTAATTCTTTATCTCACGTGATTGGCTCTGTACATGCCCTTGGGAGTTGGAAAAATAGGGATGAATCGACTAATACAGAATTTTTAATTAAAGCAATAGAAGATCCAACATTTACGATATTGGGACATCCAACTGGGAGAATATTACAAGGTAGGGAAGGTTTCCCTGTAGATATGCATGCAATCCTACGCGAAATGGCTGAGTTTAACCAAGAAGGCATACTAAAAGCCGTTGAAATAAATGCATCCCCATTCAGGCTCGACTTAGATTGGAGATTTTGTAAATATGCTAAAGAATTAGGTGTACCGATATGTATTAATCCGGATGCCCATGACACGCAAGGACTCAATGATGTGTGGTATGGAACCAAAATCGCAAGAAAAGGCTGGCTTGAAGATAAGGATGTACTGAATACAAAAAATAAATCAGAAATCGAAATTCTCTTTGGCAAATAACGAACATTCATGAAATATTAGTATTAGTCACGGGTTATGGGACTAGTACGCGGGCTTGTTTTTGCTGGAGTGGCAATATTGCCTAGTTTGGTCTTAGGATTGATTTCCTACATCGCATTAGGAGGTACTACTTCGGATTCAATAGATGGGGGGGAATTTATGTATGGGCCATGTTATGGGATACCAGCATTATGCCTAATTATTGCATTTATTTTAGGCATTAAGGATAATCAGAGGGATTGAAATGCGCAGGGCTGAAAAGGCAGAGAAAATAGGTGAATTATTAGATTCCCTATATCCAGAGCAACCTATTCCATTAGATCACAAAGATGAGTATACGCTTCTTGTTGCTGTTATGCTTTCTGCCCAAACAACAGATAAGAAAGTTAACCAAGTGACTCCGAAGTTATTCCAAATTGCTGATAACCCTGTGAAAATGCATGCTCTAGAAGTCCAAGAAATTCAAAGTATAATTAGAGAAGTTGGTCTAGCACCAACCAAAGCTAGAAACCTGAAGAAAATGGCCGAGCAAATTATTGAGAGTGGAGGGGTGATAAAACCTGAATGGGACTTTCTGGAATCACTTGCAGGAGTTGGGCATAAAACTGCAGGAGTTGTAATGTCACAAGCATACGGCTTACCTGCATTTCCTGTCGATACGCATATCCACAGATTAGCCAAAAGATGGGGACTTTCAAAAGGTAAATCAGTAAATCAAACAGAAATAGATCTTAAGAAATTATTTCTTCAAGAAACATGGTCTAGGAGGCATTTACAGATGATATTTTTTGGAAGAGACCATTGTCCATCATTACGGCACAATCTAAGTAATTGTTTGATATGTTCTTGGGCGGCATCCAAAAAACAAATTATTTTAGAATCAAGAAAGTGAAATTATGGATTTTTTTGAGGGTAGAATTTCTGCATCCGCTTTCTCCTCAGGAGAACGATTGGTAATAGGAGATTGGCATCATTCTCCTCTTGGAAAATTCACCAATATAATGTGGGCAAGGCCTGATGGTAAAAGAATTTTAATTTCACCTTCTACAAAATGTGCAGATTATGTTTCTAAAATATACTCATTTGAAGAAGTAATAGTGACTCCCTTGAAAATTAAAAGGGATAAAAAAAAGATAGAAATAAAAACCGAAGATTTACTAATTTACTTGGAATGGAGTTGGAGTCTTCACATTCCAATCAAGCGACCCCGATGGTTTATTTCAAGTGTTGAATACTTCTTCGCCAATCTTCTTTTTGGTACAAAGACCTACGGTAAAACAAATGATAATAGGAAAGAATGGTACATGATTAAGAGTATTTCGTGGATAAAAAACGCATCTTTCAGGTATAGGAATGAATCATTCGGAAAATTAACAAAACTTTCTGAGCCCATTGGTTTTGGATTTAGCGACCCTCCAACCAGACCCTCCTCAGTCAGGGTAATTTCAATGATCGAAAAAACTAGATTTCATGAGTAATGAATGTCACGGCGTCCCATGGATGAAGTAGTGGAACTATCTATTGGAGACTTAGCACCGGGATTTGAATGCATAATAACAGACGGGACAAGATTAAACCTATCTGATATTATTAATCAAGGAAAGGGAGTTATCTTATATTTTTACCCAAGAGACGATACTCCTGGTTGTACAATTGAAGCATGTGATTTTAGGGATAATTTCTCTAGATTCAAAGAAACTGGTTGGAAGGTCATAGGTGTCTCTACAGATTCCGCAAATAGTCATGAAAAATTTGCTAACAAATTCGAATTACCTTTCGACTTGGTCGTAGATACAGACTCTAATCTTCATAAATTATATGGGACATGGAGAATGAAAAATATGTATGGAAAGGAATATATGGGGTGTATGAGATCTACTTTTGCCATTTCTAAAGATGGGTTGATTATCTGGGCCAAATACGGAGTTAGAGCGAAAGGACATGTCAATAGATTAATAGAGGATTTGGGTGTTATATGATGGAAATAAAAGATCGGAGAAAATTAGTTTCTAAATTTCTACAACATTGTATAGTCTACTCTGATGCTTCCATTGTTCGTAAGGAAAAAAGAGGAGATAGTGCATCGGAATTAGATAAGTGGATTACATATAGGGATTTTATGAAAATAACACTCAAAGAGGTAAGGTCCAAAGAATTAGATTCATGGCTCGTTGACGGAGAAGTTTCATATGAACCAGGAGAAAAAAAGTAATTCAAACTGTATCAAGTTCACTTAAGCCAAGAATATGTTGCCTTGTATCTACACGCATTTTTGAACCCGGAATCATTATCAAAGTATCAGAGTTATTTAATGCAAATGCTATAAGGCCATTATTTTCTGCCAACTGATTAACTTCTCTGTTACATTTTGCAGTCTGACTGGGCATATGTGTCAAATCTCCTAAATCAACAATTATCATATTCCCTCTAGACAACTCCTGACCCATCCCACTAAGATGTAGGCGATGTAATTTATCAGGTTTAAGATATATCACTCTACGATTTGGTTTGAGCATTAGACGTTTTGTTCTCTCAGAAATATTCTCATTAGATAACATTAACATGCTATTTGTATTTTCAGATTTGTATTTTTCACCTGAATCTTTTATTTCTTTTGTTGCGTTAGAAGGGTTAGGATTTGGCAATCCCAAAAGACGAAAGAGATTGACCATAATTGGCGCGGAAGCACTACTCCTCAAAGAGTGCTTCGATGTCTTTCTCGCTGAGGATATTATTTATGGCTATTTTATTATCTTCCGCCACATCATAATCAATCTCACTCAAAGGCTCAGTAGCAAAATCTTCTATCTCTTCTTTAATTTTATTTTTTATTTCTGCTTCTTCTGTATTTATTATATCAGCTTCATCAAATAATTGATCTATTGACACGATATCTTTTTCATTTTTAGGTTCTAATTCTTTACTTTCTCTATATCTTTGTCCAAATATTAATCCAGCAGCACAAACTAAGACAATCAGTAGAATTAATGCAGAATTTTCTTTAAACGTTGTTTTGATATCAAAAGGAGATTTTGCCACATCAACTATCATGTATACTGAATTACTTTCGGTTTCATCATAAACTGTTAATTTAATATTTTTCCTTCCTTCGGTATCATAAATAACCTGTACCCATTTCCCTTGCATATCTATATCATTAGCTGGATCGCCATCATTATCGGAATCTATCGAGATATCAATATCCCAGTGGTATATCATATTCTCAATATCAAATTCGGAATCAATTGTTCCATTAGCACTGAGTGAAATAATATCGCCTTGAGTCGGATTTATCTCGTCACTTTTTGCAACCGCGGTGGGCCTAATATTTCTGACGTCTATATCTATTTCAATACTTGCTGATGCGCCATCATCATCTTTAACATGGAATATAATAAATTCGGGGGCTGTCATTGAATCTTCCCACGCGTATTCCAAATAGTTAGAATTATAATCACAATCATCATTAGTTAATCCAGATGAATCAGTATCTACATCCGGTCTAACATCAAAACATGAATATAAACCTGTTATATCGTTTAAACTATCAGAAACCCCAACATCAAAAATTAATTTCTCTCCTTCTCCCACGGGTAGTCTTTGATTTAAGGTTACTATTGAGGGCTCGATATTGAATATTTCTATTGGGATTATCAAAACTTCTTCTCCGTTATCAAAAATCAGAGGTACGCCATCATCATCAGTAATTTGTAATGTAGCCAATTGAAGTCCAGAATAATTATAGCTATAATTTATTACACTTTCACTACCTTCATGATTAAAAATAATGCCAGGGTTATTTTCAGCATCAGGCCTCCATGAAAAATTCAATTTATCAATATCATTTTCAGAATCACTTGCCCATCCTCGTATGGTCAATTCTTCTCCCTCATTGGCTGAATAGACTCCCCTATTATCAGGAGTAAGTTTTTGTGTTCCAAGAAAAACTTCTATTTTGCCATCATATGGTGCTATATTGGTAACTTCGATAGATTTTGACGCAAAAACAGTCTCTCCATCATCATCTGTAGCAGATACTCCAATAAAAAATTCTCCTTCGGAATTAGGAACTATGGTACATTTTAGCCCAATTTGACCTTCTTTACACGATGTATCATTCCATAGGATATCAATAGGGGAATTTGGATTTTGTGTATCCAAATCACTTCTTTCAGTGATTTCAAATATTACTTCTGATAGAACAGGAACTGATTCATAATCAGACTCTAGTGTTATCTCTGGCGGCCTGTTCAGGACAGAAATTGATGTTTGTGCAGATGATTGATCATTTTCTTCATCGGTTATGATTAATGATATGCTGTAATCACCATCGTCTTGCCACGACCACTCTAGTTCACAATCATCTTCTAGAATGTTATTGAATATACCTTCTCTAGATTCTATGTTAAATTCACAAATAAAGTAACCTCCATCGGGTTCTGCTGATAGTAGTCCACTGATAACAATCTCTTCTATTGTATTTATTTCTTCTGGGGATGACAGTATTGCGGTCGGTAATGCCCCGATATATAAAGAAAATAGTCCTTGATTATTTGTCCTATTACCATCTTCTGAAATATTTTCATCCGGATCAACCAAAAATTCAAGATAAGCTAGGCCAAAGGGTTGGTTTTCGGAAACTGTCCAGTTTAATTCTATCCTAGATTCTTCCAAACTGCCCAAAGAAGGAACATAAGTAAATGCCGTACTTCCATCAGGTGAATTAACTTTCAATTGAGTGGGCGGAGAACTAATCAAACCCCTATTTGCAACAGGAACTGAAAAAATTAGTGAATCTCCTGAAATAGCATTAAATCCTATGCTGGGATCTAAAGTTATTGTATTATTTTCCCTTGTTCTTTCTACTGTCACCCCTACGCTTCTAGTGACAAGGTCAATTTCATGGATATTTAGGTTCATACTAAGGGTAGTTACTCCTATTATGGCCTCACTAGGAATCCAGGAGATTATTCCATGACTTGCAAAATCATTATTTGATTCTGAACTATCTGTTGAATTTCCAGTATCAAACTCTAGATGATATGTCCCATTTTCATCCGTAATTATCTGTCTAATTTCATTTTCCTTTTCATATCTAAATTCCATGGTCTGATTAGCAACTGGAAATCCTTGATTAGTTACTGTGATCCATGCAGAAATGTCAGTATCCACAGGAGAAAGTGGATATTCAATATCTATGTTGATTATTTTCGATCTAGTACTAGGTTGATATACAGTTAATTCATGAACTGCAGAGAAACCAATACTCTCCATAAAAGAAGATTTGACATCTCCTTTAATCGCTGGACAATACCATCTATATCCACTTTCTTCTCCATCACTGTTGTACGTAGTAATGTTATATGATTGAGAACAACCTATGATACTAACCCCAGAAAAGCCTTGAGAAACAACAGACCAACTTGACGAATTGTCATCTTCACTATCTTCAGGAATATCTACATAATTACTTTCGCCGCTATATTCAGTTTCTTGATGGTAATCAGACTCCCATATCTCGCCGACACTGAGGGGAAAATCAAATCCTTCCAAAGCAGGAGAATAGGAATTTGTAACATTCAATTCAGCAACGTCAATATCAACACACCAAAAAAGAAGATAATAACAAAAAACAATATCAACTATGGCAGACTGAGAAGAAACTGCCATATCCGAGGCTCTTATTATTTCAGTTGTTGTCATTTCAACAGTAATATCTCCATTCTGCCCATTAAGATTTACATTGCTGGCTTCATAATTTCCCACCGATTCTAATTTGTAGGTAAGGGATGAGTAATTATCTATATCAGAAATATATATTTCTGTAACAGTTTTCTCTAATGTTCCATAAAGCGCTTCAATATTGGTTGAAACTCCTGAAGATGCTATAAAATTTCCAACATCGAGGTAACCATCATAGATCCAATTATCATTAATTTGCCAACTTTGAATATCAACAATTCCTGCTGCTAAATTAGTTTCAGTCCTATGCTGTAAATTTTCTTCTAGGTTATAATCAACACCATTAGACAATAAGCCTGTTATCGGTGAAAAAAACAGTAAAGAAATTAAAATCACTTTACGCCGGTTAACTTCCATAGTCCTATGTAATGGACATACTGAATAAAAGTTGGTTTTTCTATTGATAAAGTAAATCTGCTAATTCATCCTGAATGAACTGTACTGCTTCTAAGATTTCATCCTTGTGACGGGCTCCAGTGATGACCATTTTTCCACTTCCAAATATCAGGCAAACTACCTTTGGGTAATCAAGTCTGTAAATCAAACCGGGAAACTGTTCTGGTTCATATTCTACCTTATCAAAGGGAAGGTGAAATGTCAAATTATTCAAATTCAATTTTCTCGGTAATCCAGCGAGTAATTCGCCTTCTTTAACTCCTCTTATCCTCGGATCATCATCTTTTATTTCTTGATCTGTCGCGGCTCTGAGTGTGCCGTCTTCATTAACAATTAGTTTACAATTAATATCGTCTCTCTCCGCAATCTGATCATAGTCTTCAGGATAATAAAGAGAATATGTTGCAACCATATTCTGAACTTCTATCTCTACGTCTTTTAGATCCCAAGTATCAATTCCTGCCGCCTTCAAATCTTCCGTCATTCTCTTTATTCCTGTGTGGATATTATCTTCATTTTTCCCACCTGTGCAAACAGCTCTTCCAGAGCGAAACATAAGTATGGCAAGTTTAGGATCTACAACACGGTAAACTACTCCTGGAAATTGTTCAGGTTCATATTCACAATTCAATTGTATGGCTATATCCGGTAAATCTAATTCTTCTGCAACTCTCGTAGATGCTACTACATTCACAACAGTTAAGCGTTCTTCGTCACTAAGCATAATACGCCCCGGCATAATCCTACTTATAAATGATATTTTGTTTAGTACTTAAATAAAAAAATAAAATTTTGATAAAATCGCCTTCAAACCAACCTTACACCCTCAGAAACTAGTTTTGAAACCATCGGAGTGCCACCAGCAATTTCTATTTGTTCCGAAACTCTTTGAGGGTTTCTAGATAAAGCAACCATACATCCTCCTCCTCCTGCACCAGTCATTTTAGCTCCAAGCGAATAAGGTTTAGTTGCTTCAACTAATCTATCCAATGAATTACTACTGACGCCGAGGTCTCTTAGTTGTTCATGACATTCATTCATTGCTATTCCTACAGCTCCAAAATCTCCCAAAGCTAAAGATTTCAATCCTTTGTAAGTAATTTCTTTGATATTATTCATTAAATCAACCTTATCCGGTTCATGAGTCAATAAATTGGCTACGTCTGAAACCATCTTTCCCGTGGAAGAACTTTCTCCAGTGAATCCCAATATTAACCATAAATCTTCAACTTTTTCTGGTAATTTCGCCTTAGATATAATCCAATTTCTTTTACCTTCAGGGGTCATCAATTCCGCATCAAAAACATGCTTTGTACCGTTTACTTTTTTTTCTGAGACAACAATACAGCCGCCCAGCGCACTTGTTGCGGTATCAGTAGGACTCGCTCGACCTTCCTGTGCAGCTGCTTCAGCAGAATGACCTATTTTAGCCAACTTTACTAAATCCAATTTTTCTTGGGGTTTAATCAATTTATGTAATGCAGCACCCATGGCATTGGATAATGCTGCAGAAGAACCTAAACCAGCGGCCGGGAATAATCCACTTTCTATTTTTATTTTCAATGGTGCTCCTTTGTACTCAAATAAATCATATAGAATATGTGAAATATGCGGGTGTCTAGAACGTTCAAACTTTTTTCCATTAATTACCCATTCTTCGAATTTTTCAATCGATACATTGACTCCTTGTTCGATGGCTATTGCTACCGCAGGATGGCCATAAACAACCGCATGTTCTCCAAAAAGTATACATTTTCCGGGCGCAAATGCTCTAACCATAGTAAGCCGTAAGGTATAGGGGAGATTATCATTGGGGAATAATTTGTTTGAACATGTATGAAGCGATTATTTGAAGTCCAATACACTCCACGGTCATATATTAGTGACTCTATCTGAGGAGAATTAAATATGGAACATCCACTTTTAATCGATTATGGGCCATTTCCTGGCTGGGTCATATTAATTATATTGGGGAGTATTTCATCTAGTTTCTTCTTTTACCAACTCAATAAAGCAATACGATTAGTAATGCTAGGTTCTCCTGACGATAGATTTGATTCTTGGGGGGTGAGGATAAAAGAGATTCTAGTTGGTTGGTTGGGGCAAAAAAAAGTTCTGAGAGATAAGGTCGCTGGCACTATGCATGTTTTTATGTTCTGGGGTTTCTTAATGCTAGCATCAGATATGCTTGATCTTGCTACTGCAAATTTTTTCTCAAATCATATACTTCCAGAATTATTTAATGGCCCTTGGAATGGAATGGTTGAATTAGGTTATTTTTCAGCCTTTTTAGGAGCTTCAGCAGCATTAGTAAGAAGAGTAGTTTTCACGCCTGAAAAACTTAAGGGAAAGTCTCAATTGGAAGGTAATTTCATTTTATTTCTTATATTAACTATTACATCAACCTCTTTTGTCATTGAGTCAAAAGAAAATCCTTCTGCATGGGAACCTATAGGAGTTTGGGTAGAGTCTTTTGGAATTTCAAATTCTTTCGCCATTGCGTCTTATTGGTCCCATATGATAGCAATTTTCACTTTCTTGATCTTAATTCCTCTTTCAAAGCATATGCATTTAGTGATGGCTTTTCCAAATGTATTTTTCCATGACATAGAGCCAATGGGCAAAATGAGGCCTTTGGCAGTAGATGAAAACGGAAAAGCCGTTTCATTAGATGATCTGGATATCGACTCATTTGGAGTTAGTAGTTACGGACAATATACATGGCGCCAACTAATAGATGGTTGGTCATGCACTTCATGTGCAAGGTGCCAAGATGTTTGCCCTGCATATGCTTCCGGGAAAAGCTTGAATCCAATGCAAGTTATTCATGATGTAAGGGATTATGCTAATGAGCATGCTCCAATACTACTTTCAGGCGGTCAACCCGAAGAGACGATGATGCAACGTATAACCGAAGATGCGGTTTGGGCATGTACTACTTGTAATGCATGCGTGGACGTATGTCCACTTTACATCGAACACGTACCAAAACTTACCGATTTAAGAAGAAATGCAGTTATGGAAACCATGGAGTATCCTGAAGTGCTCAATGTAGCAATGGGGAATCTCGAAGCGGCATCAAATCCTTACGGATTTGGTAGTCATGAAAGAGCAGACTGGGCCTCGGATTTGGATGTTAAAATTGGACAGCCTGCAGAATATATTTACTTCGTAGGTTGTGCTGCTAGTTTTGACGAACGTAACCAAAAAGTTGCCCGAGCAACAATATCTTTGATGAAGCAAGCAGGCCTAGATGTGGGAATACTCGGTATGGAAGAAGGATGCTCAGGAGATCCTGCTAGGAGAGCAGGAAATGAATATCTATTCCAAATGTTAGCAGAAACAAATATTTCAACATTTCAAGAATTGGGAGTAAAGAGAATAGTTGCATCATGCCCTCATTGTTTTCACACCCTGGGAAAGGAGTATGGAGATTATGGAGCAGATGAATTAGAAGTATTCCATCACACTGAAATAATGGCTAAACTACAAAAAGAAGGAAAATTACCAGATCTGGATAAAAATGGTAAGAGTATTACATACCATGACCCATGTTATTTAGGTAGGATGGGAGATATTGTCGAAGAACCAAGGGCAGTACTAGGAGGCGTCGATGTGGAAGTCGAAAGACATGGCAAAGACTCATTCTGCTGCGGCGCCGGAGGAGCTCAGATGTGGATGGAGGAAGACTCCGATAAGAGAGTAAATAAAATAAGGGCCGAAGAAATCGCTGCAACAGGTTGCGATACAGTTGCTATAGGTTGCCCTTTCTGCTCTATAATGGTAAAAGATGGTTTAGATTCTGTTGGTTCCAAGATGGATGTCAAAGATGTGGCGGAATTACTGTGGGAACAAATTGTCGCTAAAGATGAAGAAATACACAAAAGTATTGATATCAATGCATGAGTAGCATCATAAACCAAAGCCTCTTCCAAAATAGTATGAAGAATGAATTCAAATTTTTAAATCAAAGTATGCCAAAACTAACAATCATTGTTGGTTTTTTACTTATATCGGAAGGAATATTATTTTATCTAGGAACTGGAATGACTAGCACCACTTCATTGATTCCTTCTTTTTTTGGCCTACCATTAGTATTGGCCGGATACATGGCCAAAATACAACCAGAAAAAAATCATGTTTGGATGCATGTTGCAGTTAGTTTCGGACTCCTTACATTTCTAGGCGGAGGCATGGCAATAAAGGGAGTTATTGATTCAGATTTCTCAGCATCAACATGGGCTCAATTAATTATGCTCTCTGTTGGAGGAATATACACATATTCGTGCATCCAATCGTTTATACACACAAGGAAATTAAGAAACTCTCAAGATTCTTAGGCGTTGTTATTATCTGATAGGAAGAAAATACGAGTTTAATTTGAAGCAATATATGAAGATGCTAAAAATATGCCCATTCCATACGCCAAAATAGTCGCAGTTATTCCTGTTAACATAGAACTTTCAAAAGACCAGCCTTGACGAAGTAAGTATGGGAGTAAAATAAATAATAATGTCGAAGGTAAAACAAGCCATAGTATGCTTTCAGCAAAGTTTGCTACTTGAGTAGTATCTTTAGTATCTTCATACAACCAAGTCAGTGATAATATACTAACCATCGGAATAGAAGTTATCAATGCACCAAAAATTGCTGATTTTTTTGCAACTTCACTTGCTATTACTACTACTGCTCCGCTAAAAAATCCCTTTACTATCAAATTAAGCCAATTCATGTCCTGTGAATAGATATTAACTAACTCAACCTTTCGCTTAATTACATTTAAATTTGAAATATTTACATTTTATAATATACTTTTTAATTCTATTAACAATACATGTAGAGAGAATTTAAGTCTGTAAACATTTCCAGATATGTATGTATGATGAACTTGATAGGCCGATTGTAGGAATCACTTGTGGCATTAGGGAGTCAAATTTTGCAAAATGGACTATGGATGCAGCAGTATTACCCTCAACATATCTCTCAGCGATTGAACGTGCCGGAGGCATCCCGCTACTCATCCCTCCTTCTATTTTTTCGACTTTTATTTTGGATAAAATCGATGCGGTTGTTGTAGCAGGAGGGCCAGACATTGACCCTTCCAAATATGGAGAAGTACCATATTCTGATACAGCAATATATTATCCTAGACAAGACTCTTCCGAAGGCGCTTTGATTCAGGGGGCGATAGATAGAGACATGCCAATGTTGTGTGTCTGTAGAGGAATGCAACTACTATCAATAATACATGGAGGGAAACTCTATCAACATTTAGACAATACTCCCGGTTTTGAGAGTCATGGGAGTTATGATGGTCAGTCAAGTGAACATATTGTAAAAACAATCGATGGATCTAAAATTTTTTCATTAATGGGCTCAGAAATAGTTGTCAACTCTACACATCATCAAGGAGTTTCTGATGCCGGTTCTTTGATAATTACTGCACATGCAGAACATGATGGGTTAATCGAAGCAGTCGAGCGACCAGATCTAAAATTCTGCATCGGAGTACAGTGGCATCCAGAAAGAATGGGTAAAAAACATGATATTTTGTACTCTGAATTGATTAAATCAGCGCGAAGTTGATGGCGTATAAGTCATGGGGGAGATGAAACAATGGTCTTGAGAATCTATGACACCCGTTCTCGTATGAAAAAAAACTTCACTCCTATTGTAGAAGGAGAAGTAAGTATTTATGTTTGTGGAATCACACCTTACTCTGCTAGCCATCTTGGACACGCAAGACAGGCTATCTCTTTTGATATAATTACAAGATGGTTTAGGAAATTGGGTTTTGATGTTAAATATATAACAAATTTCACGGATATAGATGATAAAATAATTAAAGTTGCTTTAGAAGAAAATGTTAACTTTCAGGAAGTATCACAAAGAAACATAAAGAATTATTTTCATGTTATGGATAAATTAAATGTTTTACGCGCCGACGAATATTCAAAAGTAACTGAAACAATTCCAGAAATAATAGATATGATTTCAATATTAATTGACAAAAAACATGCTTATTTATCTGATGATGGCGTATATTTTGAGATTGACACTGCACCTGATAAGTATGGTCAATTAACTGGACAAACTCTTGATATGGTGAGGTCAGGCGCAGGAGGAAGAGTTGGCCAAACTGGAGGAGGGAAACGTGATCATAGAGATTTTGCCCTTTGGAAAAAGGCTAAGATTGGAGAGCCTTATTGGCCAAGTCCTTGGGGAGATGGTAGGCCGGGTTGGCATATTGAATGTTCAGCAATGTCGTTGAAACACCTAGGAGAAACTTTTGACATTCATGGAGGCGGCAGGGATTTAATATTCCCGCATCATGAAGCTGAAATATTCCAGTCAGAATGCTGTTTAGACAAAGAAAATGTTGTAAAATATTGGCTTCATAATGGGATGATTAACGTGGATGGTGAAAAAATGAGTAAGTCGTTAGGTAATTTTACAACAATTTCTGAAACTTTCGATTCGGTTGAACCTTTAGTCCTTAGATATGCTTTACTTAATGCACCTTACAGGCAACCAATTGAATTCAATCAATCTATGTTGGAAGAATCTCAAATGCACTATAATCGACTATTGAATACTTATTTAAAAGCATCAAAAATCTCAGAATCAGGAGACTGGCAAAAAAATATTTACCTAAACTCCGTCACAAAACGTTTTACCCATGGAATGAATGATGATTTTAATACAAGAATAGCTTTTGTTGAAGTTCAATCAGTTATCAAAAAACTCCAAGAATTGATATTTGATGAAGATGAGGATGATTCTATTCCAGCTTTCAGAGGGTGGTTAGATGAGTTCGCAGGTAATGTGCTCGGACTTCTTCCCGAAACCGATGAATTAAATTCATTAGCAGAAGAATTAGATAAAAAAAGAAAGGATATATCTGCTGAGGTAGAAGATTTATTGATACAGAGGCAAATTGCTAGGGAAGAAAAAAATTGGGAACATGCCGATAAAATAAGAGATGAATTAAATTCTAGGAACGTTATTGTTGAAGATAGCCCCCAAGGCCCCAAATGGAAGTTGGAAGATTAATCAAGATCTAATATAGTCAAAAACTTCAGAATAATTTGGTTCAATTCCTGGGTTTTCTGCAATCCAAATATATCCAATCGACCCATCTTCTTCAATAATGAAGATTGATCGTTGACTAGTCGTATATCCAGGCGCACCAAAATCTTCAATACCTACTCCATATGCCTTTATTGCAGTTCTTTCAACATCACATAATAGTGGGAATTTGATATTATTTTGTTCAGCAAATATTTTATTTGCAAATACATTATCAGCAGAGATTCCAAATATTGTCACATTTATTCCAGAAAATTTCGTCAATGAATCAGAAAATGTACACATTTCAGTAGTACAAACTCCAGTAAATGCGGCAGGATAAAATGCTACAATCACTTTTTCCCCTAAGTGTTTACTTAGTGTTACCATCGATCTATCATATGCCATCAAAGTGAAATTAGGTGCTTTATCTCCTACATTTAACATATTTATCCCAGAACGTCTTACTTTTCAATATATATGTATGATTTTAAACTTTGTAAAATTATTTTTCTAATAGATTTAATTTTAACGCAAAAAAGGACCAAAGATTATCTATTATTATCGGGGGGAGGCAGATATGGCCGATGATGCCGTCAACGCATTGATACCAGTTGCAGCAGTTGTTCATATTGCTCTTGGAGTAATGGCATTAATGTTAGTTAGGAGGACAGTTGATAGGGAGTGGAATGAAATATATGCAGGATATGTGATCTCATGGATGATGATAGTTTTGGGGCTACAATATACTTTTGCAACATTACTCGATTTAAAAATAGATAATTTTACTGATCAAGATGTTTTGAATGGAGCATACACAAATCTTTTCTCTTCTTCCTATAAGTATAGCGAACAAGCTCTTAATTCAATATTTATAGCACTCTCTTTCATACTACCTCTCATCTATCCCTACCCGTTATTGCAAAAAGATAATGCCATCAAAGTAACTACATTTTTAGTGGTTGTAATTTGTATTTTAATTATTCCATTAGATATATTTTCTGATTTTTCAAATAGAGATATGAAAGGTTCTATAAATTGGATATGTTATATAATCTGGATACCGATATATCTCAGATTCTTAGTCGGAGAGATGTTGTATATGGAAGAAAATGCTAGAACTGTGTCTTCTGTTGCATTACTTTTAATTTTAAGTTTCAAAGTCCAATGGATGATTTTTTGGTTACAAAATTTCATAGGTATCGGAAAGGTATATGTTGCAAGGTGGTTAGTTACGGATGAATTAATCGGGATAGCCTCGCAATCAGAAATTAGTAGTAGTATTTTTTATCCAATATCTATGTCATTGTCATCAGTAACTTTCCTTATTCTTCTTACCGGGGAATTATGGAGGGCATACCATAAAGGAATTAGCGGATTAACAATCTCAACATTGGTTTTATCAGTCGTGGGAATCATTTGGTTTTTAAGTACACTAATAGTTATGGATACCGCAGAATCTTGCGTTGAAAGCGTATGCGAAACGTGGAATAGTACATTTGTAGATTGGTATGCATTTACCTATCAAGTGTCAATTTTCCTCATCGTCCCTTTAATATTTATGTTTATAATTCTAAATTATAACATGGTAGATACCGAATCTCAATTCAGTAAAGTGGTAACAAGGATAATGGTTCTTCTTCTTTTGCTTGTAGCAACATCTAGCATTATTGAAATGATTCAGATAGTCCTTCCAATACCGGAGATGGTAACATCTGCACTTTTCGCAGCTGGAGTTGTATTATTCATCGGTTGGGAAGAAAAAATAATGAAAAAAATGTTGTTGGGTTCAGAAAGTGCCGTTGAGAGCATCAAAACTATGTTACCGATTAATGATTTAAAAATAGATGATAAACAATTTCAAATTTTTTCAATAACTGTCATGTGTCTTGTTATTTATGGGCTTCTTCTTGCAGTTTTATTTGATTCAATGGGGCTAAATAGTAGGTGAAAAAATGGTTGATGAAAATTCACAACGGGAATTTAAAGGAGAATTAAAAGAAATTCTTCATGAATTATTTTCTCTCAAAGAGTCTAATATCGCATCTGCGTTCTTCTTTTCTTTGGTTCTTATTATGAGTGTAATTCATACATTTGACTGGCAGAAAAATTACTATGATGATGCCATAGATGCAAAAACTGAAAAAGATTGGTCAATAGAGTTTGAAATAGAGACTTTAACAAGTGAACACACAGAAGTTTGGCAGGATGAAGAGATAAAAGTAATTGATTTCTTTATGGAAGATTTTCCCGTGAGGGAGGATTACTTTATTGGAGCAATTTTTATTACTATAATTCCTGAAGTAGGCGACGGCGCTGATATTACCGACCCCTTAGTTCAATGTGATGCTATCGCAGGAGACATAGAAGTAAACGATTTAACCGCCCAATGGAATTATGAAGGCAACAATCTTTCTGGCCAAGACAGTAGTTGTGAGAATATATATTTGGATCTTCAAATTTATCCTGAGTATTCTGGAAATAAAAAATCTTCAGATGCACCTAATGAATTCCAAGCCCTTATGCCCTGGAATTTACAAGGTTGGGGTGAAGGGACACTTTCTATTTCAGTGGAGTTAGATGTTAACTCTGTTGATCAATTAGGCCCGGTCTCGCAAGATGAGGATGAAGAGATTACAATTATAGTGGAAGTTCACACATTCAGTGCAGAGGCGATACTAAATAATTAAAAAAAATAAAAAATAAAAAGGTGAAAAAATGACGGAAATATCTAAGAAAAACCCACAAATATTATTGATAAAAGGCCCAATAAAAGACGCAGGAGAAACATCTCTGCTAGAAATTAGAAGTGATTCTACTGTTGAGATGGAAATACCCTGTTCCGAGATAACAGTAAGCGTAGAAAGAAGAATACAAAGAACTATTCTACACGGAGGAGAAGGGGATGATTTAGAAGATCAAGGGGCCGAATCAGCTATTTACAATATTGAGGCCCATATTGGGGTTGATGCATATACTACAGTAATGGGGCTTTTTAGAGGTGGTCAACCCACTATTGAAGAACCATTTGAAGGCGGTCAAGTCAAAGTCGCATTCAAACATATCCATTACAGTGCAGCTAAAAGATTATTGAAACTTCAATTAATTGAGGATATTATTTAATTCATGATCTGAAGTTAGATTTTTTACGTCTATTCCTGGGTCTAGAAGGACTTTCCCCCCTCTCTCTCTTCTGTTTAGGAGATTGAAAACCCTTTTTCGATTTACTATTTATTTTTCTCCCTCCCTGCTCATTCTTTTTACTTCTATTTGGATTATTTCTTCTTTTTGAAGGTCTTTCTTTTTGTCTATCTGAGGTAGGGAATTTACGCTTGTTTTTTGATATTCTATTCCTGTTTCTCCCCGATTGCCCTCTCCCTTTCCTTTCACTCCTATCTCCTCTTTCAGGAGGAATCAACTCAAATTCGTTTTCTTCTAGTAATTCTATCTGAGGAAGCGTATATCTATTTTTTACTCCAACCTCCTTTTGTATCCTTGAATAAATTCTTTCTTTTGCCTTTGGCACATAAGATATTACAACACCATTAGTTCCAGCCCTAGCAGTTCTTCCGCCTCGGTGTTTGTATGCTTTTCCATTCTCTGGCGGGTCATAATTTATTACACAATTAACTCCTTCGACATCTATTCCTCTAGAAGCAACATCTGTGGCAATTAACACCATTGTCCTACTTGTGCTAAACTTCCGCATTGCCCTATCTCTTTGATTTTGATTTAATCCACCATGGAGTGGAGTACACGATATCCCTTCTCCTCTAAGCTCTTCTTCTAGACGATTAACGCCCAGTCTAGTTCTACAGAAGATAATACTTCTACCAGATTTTCTAACAATTTCTGCAGTAACTTCTACTCTTTTATGATTCTTCACCTTCCAAAAATAATGTTCCATGCTCTCAATACTAACTTCTTCAGGACCCACTTCAATAGTCACAGGATCAGTTTGATAAGTTTTTACTATGTCAATAACATCTTCATCTAGTGTGGCACTAAATAAGATAGTTTGACGATTCTCGGAGCACATTTCTATTATTTCACAAACAGGCTCCATAAATCCCATATCTGCCATTCTATCTGCTTCATCTAATACTATTATATCTACATTTTTAAGCGATAGAGCCCTTCTTTCTATCAAATCTAATAATCTTCCAGGGCAAGCAACTAATATCTCTACTCCATCTTCAAGACCACGTAATTGATTTCGATATGAAACCCCTCCATAGACAGATAAAACATTGAACCCTATCGACTTAGCCAATGGTTTAAGGACAGTACAAATCTGTTCTGCTAATTCCCTTGTGGGAGTCAAAATAAGTGAAGTAGGTCTCTTTTTATCTGCCATTTGTGTTCGGGCAAGAAGTGGTAAACCAAATGCTAAAGTCTTCCCAGATCCGGTTGGAGCCCTACAGCAAACATCATGTCCCAATATGGAATCAGGTATAGATTCTCTTTGAACTTCAAATGGTTCTATTATTCCTTGTTTTTCCAAGGCACTTACCAAATCAGGGCCTATTCCTAAGTCTGAAAATAGAACCAAGAAGTATCCCCGAATGGTGCGCGCTTCGGTATGCTATTTAGCATGGTCAGTATATCACACACTTACAAAGACGACATATTCGATGAAAAAAATCCAAAATCGAACAAATATTTCCTATTTATTTTTTTATCATAATGTTCTTATCTCACGAGCACCAGCGCCGCCATATCCTGTCCAAAGTTCAGGCTTATTCCCTAGAATTACGTCTATTTCTTGCATATGTTTTTCTGTGATTCTTCTTGCAATATCAATACATCCTAAGTTCTCTTCCATTTGTTCTGGTTTAGTTGCACCCAGAAGTATCGTACTAACGTGAGGGTTCTTCAAGCACCAGGCCAGTGCGAGTTGAGTGGATGAACAATTAAACTCATTATCCGCGTATTCAGTTAATTTCTTCACTACATCTATTTGCCCTTCCTTCTTTCGATTTTCTAAATCTTCAATTAACCACTCATATCCTTTCTGCGTAGGTCTTGATCCTTCTGGAATGCCATTATTATATTTGCCAGTAAGAAAACCTGATCGTAATGGAGACCAAATTGTTGTACCATAATTATAAGGAGGCTTAAAAAGAGGAAAGTATTCTTCTTCAAATCGTTGCCGATGCAGCATATTATATTGCGGCTGTTCGAACATCGGAGGTTCTAAGCCTTCCGATTTAGCGAACCATATTGCTTCCATTATTTGCGCTGCTGACCATTCTGATGTGCCCCATGATGTAGCCCAACCATTTCTGACGGCATCATTCATCGCTCTTACTACTGTTGAAGTAGGAGTTAAAGGATCAGGCCGATGACAGAATACCATATCTACATAATCAATTTGTAATCTCTCTAAACTAGCATCCAAGCCTTCCAAGATATGTTTCCTAGATAATCCTGATTCGTTTACTCCGGGGCCTCCCCAGAAAATTTTTGTGGTAATTATTAACTCAGATCTTCTCCATTTTTCTGGATCTTCTTCAATTAACTCTGAAAGAGCAATCCCAAACAATCTCTCTGCTTCTCCATTTGGATTGCCGTATGCTTCAGCATGATCAAAGCAATTGACACCGGCATCTCTAGCAATAGTCATACATCTTTTTGCCATCTCTATCCCATTTTTTTCTAATAAACTATCTTTAACGCCATAGGTTGCCCAAAAGCCGTAAGATAGAACCGAAACTTGTAATCCAGTGTTGCCCATCATTCTGTAGTACATGTCCTCTTTCGCCATAATCAAGTTAGCCAACCAGTAGGTTTCAAGATTGCGGTATACAATTTAGAAAAATTATGTTATTTCCAAATATTATTCAAGATAACTCT
>Ga0315320_10000356_pt1 | contig 36992 bp, 45 predicted proteins | sample M140m21515metaG_FD_203458 | JGI IMG/M metagenome (GOLD analysis project Ga0315320, IMG submission 203458) | Ammonia-oxidizing marine archaeal communities from Monterey Bay, California, United States - M1 40m 21515 | ecosystem: Environmental > Aquatic > Marine > Coastal | place: USA: California... | reverse complement strand
TCCACATAGTTAACCTTCTCCCCTAGTTCTTGAACATAGTGCCCAACTAAAAGACTATAACTTCCATCAATGTATGAGACTTTTGGTTTGTATGCTTTACCATGAATAACAATTGGAAGTTTAACCTGCTTAGCAATCTTCACTAGGAACTTTGCAAGATTTTTTGCTTGTGCTTCCCGTGATCCCATAATAGATTCAAACAAATCATATCCAAGATCAAGTTTTTTTGTCAGATATCTAAGAGCGATATTATCTCTTGGATGACATGCACCACCATCACCCATACCCGCCTTCATGTATGCAGGACTAATAATTCTAGTGGTTGCTTTAGTCAACGCATCAGTTACAACATCAACATTAATATTACCTTGCTTCTCTGCAACATCTTGAATCATGTTAACAAAAGAGATCTTACTACTAATATATGTGTTATAAAAAACCTTTACACATTCAATCTCTTCATATGTTCCAAGAACAATCCTGCTCAGGAATGTAGAACTCTTTTCAGAATCTCTACTATATCGTGTACACTGAGAGTAAATTTTTAAAATATAATCAATATCTGGAGTCTTCAGAGTCTTTCCATTTTCAGTACCCAGCATAATCATTTCTGGATTCAAAAAATCTTCTTTAACTGTTCCCATCGCAATGAGATATGGATTATAGATTAAGATACCATTCTTAATCAAAGGAAGAAGTTGTTCCCGTATAGTTCCAGGGAGAACTGTAGAGATTAAAAGAATAGGTTGATCTTTAGAGGAATACTTATCAATTTCAACTAACACCTCTTTCAGGATAGTATAGTCAAAATCTTTTGGTTCCAACTGAGTCGATGGTCTATCACCACCATACTCCCCATCGTGTGGGGTAGGAACAGCAACAAAAACTATTCCAGTACTTTCAGCAACTTCTTTGATTGACTTTGAATTTATTCTTTCGCCACCTGCAGGTCTTCTTTTAATTGGTTCTACACCAGCAATATCATATGCATAAACCTGATTCCCAGACTCAACAATCGCTTCGGATACTGGTCCACCAAGTTTACCTACACCAACAATACCTATTTTCATACCCTCTCCAAATCTAATGTTACACAGTGAAATCCACCGCTTAAAGTTCTCTGATGTCTCATCGGAAGCATGGCACATTCAATGCCATAAGTCTCTAGAATCTTTCGTGTCGGATCTTGATGCTCTTCTAATGCAACTAGATTAGGAGAGACACTGAATAAATTCATATTACACCACTCTGATGCATTATTATATTCAGGATAGTGACCAATGTCAACTGGGTCAGGTGCTTCAATTACATCCCATGTGCTAAATGGATATGGAAGTTGATTCTTAGGGTCAGTAACTCTCGTTGGATTAACCATCAATAGTCCTTCACGCAAAAATGCAATGGTAGTATCAATATGAACGTAAGTATAAATGTCTTTCACAACATGCACATCTGCATCAGAATTTATCAGATTCTGAAGTAAGTTTGCACCAGAAGCGTTTCCACTATTAGACTGCAAATATAACAAGTCTCCATTTGCCCGTATAACATTAGCAGCATCGAACGCAGGAGTTACTTCTGTAAGTGCAAGTATATTTGGATTACCAATACAATCCTCATCATACAATGAATCATGATATGAACAAGGCATCTCAACAACGTTCTGAAGATGGTGTCTAAAAGATCTCCAGTTGCCCAACCTAGATCTCAATGGTTGTGGGGTTGCTATTGCAAGATCATTATGCAAAAATACTGAGTCTCTTGGGCAATAATTGTAATACTGTGTTGGTTCTCGTTTTGGTCTTAAGACTTCAACACCTTCTCCCCTCAAAAAATTGCAGAAAATTTCAAGGTCTTCATTTGCCTCACTGATAACTTGATCTGGATATGGTCCAGTCTTAATAGAACTTACGTCAGCAACATCAGCATAATTAATAGTTCTAAGACTCTTATCCATCTGAGGTATTTGTGCATAATCAGCAACACCAACTATTACCTTTTTTAGTTGGTCCCATTCATTAGTAGGATATAACATATCACTTAATTAAAATAATCATTTGAGTATCAGACGGTTTACCATAAGTAAAAAAATCATCCAAAGAAAACTTTTTATGCATCTTCATCCACCAATAATAGTAAGCATTTCTAGATTGTACATGATGTGGTCGATTTATAATCAATTCATTCTCAGTGCTGGTTAAATCATTATTAGTTGTTATCAACGGCAAACAATAAGTCTTCCCAGTATGACCAATAAAGTAATCCACTGTAGTAGATGACTTTGAGAACTTTTCTATACCCAGTGTTTTATCAAATCTATATTTGTCATCATAAGAATGAAGAGACAGTATCTTTTCAACATACTCTCTCGTCATCAACACTGGACCATAATATGTATGTCGCATCTTAGGATGCAAAAAGAATGGGATAAACTCATCAGACTCGAATCCCAATTGAAGACAGTCCCAATCATATGGGAGTCTATTCATAACATAGTCCCAATCAAAATTCCAATAGTGAAAGAGAGATAAATCATAATCATCTTCCATCATAAGAAGATAATCATCATCCGTATCAATCAACCACTTCTTCATGAAGTTTAAGTGAGTTACAGCATTCCCCAAAGCATATGCTGGAATTCCGTTAACATGACCAGTCACATACTTAGTTGCCCACTCATCAAGATTGGACGCCAAATATTCGGAACCAGAAACTCTAGTAAACGGAAGTTTAAAAATATTGAACTGATCTTCCATATACTTTCTACGATCAATCCTATTATCAAGATTGGTATAGTAAATATGAGGGAAATTTTTTAATCTATCAATTAGACGCATCTCTTAATGTTTTCACCCATTCAGTAAAAGGAACTTTTCTAATCATTCCATCATCATTCACTTTCCCATATGTAAATATCTCATCAAGACTTCTTGACTTTCTTTGATTCCTCCACCAAGTATAGTAAGTTAATCTACAAGCTTTTGATAACAAATATTTTTTAGATTTTTTAGGGAAGAAGTCTGTTAGGTTAGGGAACAAAGGCATGCAATATGTTTTACCACAATGTGGAATAATGTAATCAACTGTTCCCGACCTTAATCCAAAATTTTTATTTGCAATTTTATTCACAAGTCTATACTTACCTTCAACATAATGCAATCTCAAAAGTTTTTTAACATACCTTCTGTTAAGCATTGCAATATTAAAATTATGCCCTGGAAGAATTTGATGCAGATAGAAAGGAATATAATTGATATTCTCAAATCCCATCAAAAAACAATCCCAATCGTATGGCAATCTCTCTTCAATAGTTTTCCAATTAAAGTTCCAATAATCAATGATGCCAAAATCTATGGTGTCTCTACTTAAGATCAATCTATCTTCTTTCGTATTATGATACCAGTCATGCAACTTTTCTAAAACCGTTATTGCATATGCGGCAGTGCTTATAGGTAATTTATAATTAGCACGATCTAAAATCAGATCCTTCCACTCTTGAACGTTATTATTATGATACTTTGATAGCGATACCTGCTCATACTTCTCAACCTTTAAGTTGCTAAGATTTCTCCGCATATGGTCACCAGTTTGACTTTTGTCATCACTAAAATAATAAACAGAGGGTATACCTTCTAACATGATGAATTTTTCCTATAATAATTTAAATAAGATTCGCCATACATTTCATAACTCTTTCCAGTCATATCATATGTTCCAAAAATCTCTGGTCTCAACTTCAGGTATTTAGAGTTCTGCCCATAGGTAAAAAAGTCCTCTAAAGAATGCAAGTCTCTCTGATGTCTCCACCAAAAATAATATGTATTTCTAGCATTAATATCACCATCTTGCCGATGATATCTTTGAATTATACTATTATTCTCAAAACTTCCAAAGTTTGCATTGATAGTAATCAAAGGCAAGCAATATGTTCTTCCTCCATGAACCATAAAGTAATCAACCGTTCCAGATCCAGATCCATCTTTATTACGATTCCATACTGCATTTGCATTTAAATGATTTAAATTATATTGATCACCAACACAATGTAGATCTACAATCTTTTCAACATATTCTCTACGAACTAAAACTGGACCAAAATCATGCCCAGGTTCTATCGGATGTAAATGGAATGGTATTCCAGAAGGATTTTCAAATCCCAATAAGAGACAGTCCCAATCATATGGGACATGTTCCATCATGTAATTCCAATCAAAATGCCAATACTCTATCAATGAGAGATCATAATCATCTTCCATTAACAGAACATATGGATCATCAGATTCCTTCAACCATCTCTTCAAAAAATCTAAATGACTAATTGCATTGGCAGCAATGGGTACAAGCAATTTATACTCAGATGGATTTAATAATAAGTGCTTCCACTCTTTATTTTTAGATGCCAAATACTTAGTTCCAGATATCCTTTCATAGTCAATTTCATATTTGGAGAACTGCTTCTCCATCCAATCTCTTCTATCAGTTCTGTTATCAAGATTGAAGTAATGAACTTTGGGCATTCCCTTCAACTTATTATTTAAATCCATATCTTTAATCCTACAGTATCATCCATGGCATCGTAATGATACACTGGTCTCCTCAATCGTAAATCAATACACAATTCCATCTTCCACTCATCTTCTCCTTTATTATAATGGAATAGTTCAAAATTGGAAAATAATTTTGCTTGTTGCTTCCACCAGTATTTAATGCCTTCTGAGGAAATTCTATCAGCCACATCATTAACGTCTTTACCGTCAGGAAGTAAATCAACTTCAAGACAAAATATGGGCATTGTATATGTCAATCCAAAATCATAGAAGAAACTATGTAAACTACCATGCTCAAATATAGGTCTAGACTTATCAGGAAGATCATAAAAAAGTTTATATGATCCACCAGTATAATGGAAATGCTTTAACTTTTTAGCAAAGAATCTAGTAATCATAAAACATTGATGACCAGAACTAGACCTCTCCCAAGGGTGCATATGCATTTTTACCATAGTTGATGTTGATGAAAATAATTGCACACAATCCCAATTGTATGGTAAATGATATTCAAAAAACTTCCAGTCAAATAACCAATTAGATACTGGAGCAAAAGATACAGTATCATCCATAAAAATACATCTATCAGCATCACTATTATCGTACCATGTGATAATAGAATCCAATAGATTGATACTATATGCTATCTCAGATGGTGATTGAATAAGCGGTGTTGAATCATCAACAAGGTGCTTCCAGTCATCATAATATTCAACCAGATACTTATTACTATGTCTCTTGTAATTGCTTACATTCCAAGATGAAAATTGGTCCTCCATGTACTTTCTTTTATCATCACTACTGTTCCTATAAACAATATCAGGAATTCCATTTAACTTGAATGCAGCACAATCTTCAGATAAAAGATCTAACTCTAACTTATCTCTTTTTGCACCAAATGGATTTCCTCTTTTATGTCCAGGATCAACTGGGTGACCTCCCATAGTAAAGTCCATACTAAAAATTATACTGAGGTAATTTCATTTCCATCTTCTTATGCACTTCTCCACCCCAACTCAAAATATCATCTGCAGTAAAATTTTGACTACTGTGTTCCCACCACTTTTTAATACATGATGTAGAAAGTATATCATAAATTTTATTATGATATGCTGCAATTATTGGATTGTATTCATCAGCATCGGTGGTCTGTTTATTATCCTGAGCGACCGCTAATTTTGGATCTAAGGTTAGTAAAGGCAACGTGTAAGACTTTCCTACCTGATACAAAAGAAAATCATCACTACTATAAGACTCTACAGGAACCTGCAGATCTCTCAAACTTTGACTACATTTAATAGAATTATCTGGTTGTAGATGAATACTAATCAACTTCTCAACAAAAAATCTATTAACCATAAAACATGCAGCAGATGAACTATGCCACTTTCTAGGATGAAGATGCATATTCAAATGCCAGTCATGACAATAATAAAACTGAATAATATCCCAATTATATGGAAGTGCCTTAACTATTTCTTGCCAGGTGAATGGCCAATACTCCACCAAATCAAAGCAAAGATCATCCTGAACAACCATACAATATTCAGATATCCCAGAGTTATACCAGTCTATAAGTAGAGTAAACTCATTCATGAGAATAGATGCATCAGATGGAGCAAGAAGTCTCATGTCCAATCTATGTCCCCACTCATCAATTTTTTTTGAATCAAAAGTAGATGCGGACCAACGAGTATAGTCTGTGATATCCCATTTGCGGAATTGCGATTCTATATGATCTCTTCTATCCTTTCTATGATCTAAATTCAAATAAAATATAGGAGGCAATCCTTTTAACTTATTCATTGAAAAATACCCATATCAGGAAGATGTGGATAATCATTATAACTTCTTGCAAGCGGGAATGAATCTTTAACTTGCTCAAAGACATCAAGACCATTATCTGCAGTCTCTGGTGTCATGTAGTAATGATATCCCATAGTCTTGATATTCTGCTCCCCCCAAGGCACATACTTTTGACGACCATCATACGTCATCATCCTAAGTTGCTCTGCAGCATATTCATCATCAGTCAGAATCATCCCCCCTCTACCAAGAGATAAGTGCTTTCTATATTGAAAACTTAAACACAAATAAGTTCCACTTATATAAGAGTTTGGTCTCCAAAGAACTGCACCATCAATAATATTAGTAGCACCAAGATGGTACTGATCATACCACTTAATATCAGCAAATTTCCATTCAAGACCAAGTTTCATACAGGTCATTGGAATGGAAATATAAGTTCTCTCGGGTACAGTTACTTTATTATATCCTTCATATCTAAGACACAACTCAATAGCATGTGTACAACAATCAGTTGCTACACCATACTTTGCACCATAAAAATTTGCTATTGTATTTTCAAATTTTTCAATGGCATGAAATGGATCACTTACCTTTTGAGTATAAGTCATAGTCATTTTTGTAGAGTTCATCAAATGCATGTTTATCTGGTGCTACATAATCTTCATATATTTTCTGACAAAAACTTTTATAGTTTGGTAAGAAATATTTTGAATTTCTTTTATGAGGCACAGGTATTGGTTTATATTTAAATTGATCTACTTCGTCTAGTCTACTCTTAATAAACAAATTTAGTTTTGGAGATAAATCATTATCCAATTTAATCAAATGCAACTTACCATCATTCTCTAAACATAATCTTAAGAATGTTGTTTGAGGTCCCGTGTGCTCGTCAAAAATATACTTTTTATTCTTAACTTGATTCACCACCCAAGTAATTGGAGGTCTAAACCTACAAACAAATTCATTGAGACCAGATATCCAACGATCAACAGGATCTCTAGTTACAGCAAAAAACTGATGATCAGACTCAACAAAATACTTTGCAAGAAGATCACAGTTTTGCTGCCTAGGCATTTCATCTAAAGGATGAAATTTTACATCACATTGAGATAAAGCATAGGATATCGACGTACTTGCACACTTATCTATGTGCATGAATATCATCTTATACTTATCATTCCAATGACAATTTATAAATCCTTCTCTATGTATCTGCTCTCCTTTAATACCATTTTTCAATTTATATGTAAAGGGAGAACAGTAATTACCATAGAGATTTACAAGATCATCAATTACTGCTCTTCTTTCTGCCATGTCTTCAAAGTCGCTGTAATTTGCATAGTATATCTATTTTCAATTCCAAGGTTTGCTGCTAGATGTGAAGTATCTCCAGTCCACCAAAGATAATCACCCTTCTTCCATTTTACATATGGTTGACGATTCAACTCAAAATAGTGTCCCGTCTTCCAGTCTTCAAGAAAAATTAAAACTCTACAAATTTTACTAATATCAGGTTCTTCATAGATCTCTCGGAACCTGGGATAAGTATCTTCATGCTCAGGCATAATAGTTCCTGGTGGCATGTTATAAAGAGACAAAGAAGTCTTATTTAAAAAGTACCACTTATCATCTGATGGAAGATACTTCTTTTTAAATACCTGCACAATATCATGTGTCCACTCAGGAACTCCACGATACTCTTCACGAAGAAGTCCAGTATAATTAACATAATTATGTCCACGACCCTTCCAACGTTCTACAATCTCATCACTTGGAAATTGTCTCCTTGCTGGATAATCAATAGATTTAAAATCACCAATCAATTCGGGATTAATACTTTTCATATCAGTCAAATTTAAAGGCACCAAACTTTTCTCTTCGTTCTTGTTTTTTGTCACTACCATCATCAAACTCGTATTCACCTCCACTATCTAGGACATCTTCTTGAGCAGATTGTTCACAATCATACAGTCTCATCTTTGCCCTGTCAATACCAACAACAAATCTCTTATTAATATTTACATCGTTATATCTATTCTTCAATTGCTTCACCATAATCTGTCCAAGTTGTTCAAGTTCCTCAGTGCTAATAAGGGCAAACATAAGATCAGCAGTAGCAGGGAGACCAAAGGACTCACTAGTGTCAGTAAGGTCAACGTCAGAGCTACCATAACCAGAACGAGTGGTCTGGGTGGCAGATACGATAGGTACGTTCGCCTGGACAGCCAACCCTCTAAGCTCTTCTGCAATAGACTTAATATATGAATATGAATTGACAGTGCTGTTTCCGCGATAACGGGAGGAAGCACATATATTAAGGTAATCAATGAAAATAATATCAGGTCTAAATGATTTCTTAAGTGCCAACTCTGCAAGCAATGCTTCAAAATGTCCACTGTGTGCGCTCGCTGTTGGATACTCTTTAATTATAAGACTTCCTTGCGTTTTCTTTGCAAGGTTTGATACTTTGTTGTCAAACATTGACTTTGGAAGTTCAGCAATCTCTTGTATAGGAACATTGAGAAGGTTTGCATCAATACGCTCAGCAATTCTTTCCTCTGCCATCTCCAGGGTAATGTATAAGACGTTACGTCCACTAAGCAAAACGGAGCTAGCCATATGACACATGAACAAAGACTTACCGACACCTGTCCCAGCAAGAGCGATATTAAGACTCTTATTAACTAGACCACCCTTAGTAATCTTATTAAAGTATTCCAAGTCAAAGGGAATGCGGTCCTGCTTCTCATGATAGAAGTCGAATCGTGCATCAGCATTCTCAAAATAATCATGACCAATATTATTATCAAATGAGACTGCTAACGCATCACTAAGAATAGAAGGAATTGCATCCCGACTTTTCTTCTCATCATTACCATCAGCAATATTAATAGAGTCCATGAGAGCAAGATAAATTGCTCGATCACGACACCATCTTTCAGTAGTATCAAGCAACCACTGTTGATCTGCAGGTGTGTCCTCTAGATTAGTAATTAGAATTTGCAATTCTTTTACCATACCTTCATTCAGATCTTTCCTATTTGAGATCTCAATTAGAAGTGCTTCAATAGTAACCTGAGTGTTATACGTTGCAATGAACGATGTAATTTCATCAAACGCAATTGTTTGAGATTGTTCTTGAAAATACTCAGGTTTAATAAAAGGAATTACCTTGCGTGAATAGTCTTCATTATATAAAAGATTTTTTAAAATCGTGTGCTCAATACTATCCATCATGATTACTAATTACGTTCCATAACTAAATTGCTCTTTTGAAACTTTATCCAATTTTTCCATCACTTCAGGAGTGAAGTACTGTTCTGGATCTTTGTAGATTGCTTTGGCATAGACCTTCTTACCGTCTATCTCATAACGACCTGCAACATTTTTCCACAGACCTCCCAGTTCACCCAACTCAAGAAGACCAAAATATCGATCGAGACCACGCTCATCGTAATAAAGACGAACTGTAACATCTTTGTTCTCCTTGCTTAGACGTGACTTAGCAGTCTTTGCCTTGATAAGATTTCCAACGACATCGGTGCCGTCTTTTTCTTTCTTCTTAGTAAGGTAAATGATGGTGGAAGCAGCATACTTGAGTCCACTACCCCCTCCCATCTCTTTGGTGGGAACGTAAGAACCAATGACATCATAGGTATGATTAGTAACGATTAATGGAATTTTTGCTTGACCCAACTTGAGTGTAAGCATTCTAAATGCACCTTTAATAAGTTGAGATTTGGTCATGTCCCGAACTTGCTTGTCGTCTAGAGCATCACGAATCTCCTTCTCTGTGGAAAGCATACCAAGAGAGTCTAACACAAACATGCAGGGTTTGCGATCATCTTCAGATGTTTTTAAATAAATATCCACCGCCTTAAGTGCCTTTTGGCGAAACTCTTCTACAGTTACTACATTAACAACGACCAAACGTGAGAGATCAATTCCTCTACTTTCGAGAAGAGATTTATTAACTGCTGCCTCGGTGTCAAAATAAAGGCAATATCCGTCAGGATTAGAATCAAGAAAGTTTTTGACGACAGCGAGAGAAAAGAAAGTCTTGCCAGTAGAAGACTCCCCAGCAATGGCAGTAATCTTATTCCCAGATACACCACCAAATATGCTACCTGAAACGAGTCCGTTAAAAATGTACGAACCTGTGTCCACGAAAGTTTCTGTGTCGTCGATGTCTTTTGCCAGTTTGGTATACTCATCACCAATTTCTTTTACAATATCTTTTAGAAAATCCATTAAGCAACCATCCCGTATTTTTCACGAAGAATTTTTTTATAAGCACCGTCAGGATTTTCCTCACGGATTTCTTTTACAGTTTTCAATTTTTGATAGAGAGAAGTATCTCCACCAAGACGAAGAGCACTGACAATAGTGTCAAGTTCTTTGTCGGTAATAGGAAGGTCCATCAGGAAAAAAATAATTCAAGGTTTACAGTCTTCTCAACACTCCATCCGATAGCATTAAGAATAGTTTTTAACGGTTCAATAAAACTCTTTTCAAATTGTAAGTTGTAGTCAATATACTTGTCAAGTTCAAGTTCTTTAGGAAATTCTTGGATGAAAGAAATTACATTTTCATGAAGTGGATTGGGTTCCTTCAAATAACAGAACTTTATCTTCTCACCATTTTGAATGAGTGAATATTTATTAGTCAGATTCTTCTCCTTAATATAATGATTATAAAGAAGAGCACCCCGACAATGAATAGGTGTTCCCTTTGAATAAATCCTTGCCCTGTCATGATACTTCTTGACATTAGACACAGATCTAGGGAACGAAATTTGTTCTGGTGGAAGTTGATTAAACTCTGAGCGACACTTATCAATAAACTGAATTACATCTTCTTCTGTACCATTCATCATCAGTTTAAGACCATCCTTAATCATCTTCCGACAAGGAGCAGGAGTAGATGATTTGACAGCCTCAATACCCATCATTTTGAGTTTGGGTTCTTCATATCGAACACCCTCACTGTCCCACACATTGAGGATGTATCTCTTCTTAGCAGTCCAGATACCCCTATCAGCAATATTCTCTCTTGCCATAACCATCTTCTGGTCATATGCATTTACGTAGGATGCCAGTTCTTGGTAAGAACTCTCAATAAAAGGCTCGAATTCCATTTCACAGACCTTATTAAGGAACGTGACAACACCCTCATTAGTTTTTTCTCTTCCCTTGTATACAGTCTCGACCAAAGGACCCAAGTTAAGATAAATGGAATCAGTATCAGAAGCAATAACATAATCCTGCCCTTCCGTTTTTAATACTTTGTTTAAGTAAATATTCATTTTATTCTCAATCCAACGAATTGAGACTTGTCCAGATAAAGTAATTGCTTCTGCGTTAGCGAGTTTATAATACCTAAAGTATTGATTACCAATAGCACCATAAGCAGAGTTCAGTTGAATCTTCCGCGCCATTTGTATGTTGTTGCACCTCGCAATCTCCTTCTCCAACTCTTTAGTAGGTGTCTTTTCCCACGCTTTCTTCGCCGTGAGCATCTTCTTCTTAAAAATTTTACGCTCATTGTAAATCTTCTCCATTAATTCAGGTAAAAATCCACGAACATCTTTTCGATACATGGATCCATTAGGACATACGGCAAATTCCTTACAGTCATCAAAATTTATTTCTTGATTAAGTATTCTATCAACCGTAGACGATGGGTGTCTGGTATCCTGTAACGTCTCTGGTGAGATGTTGTACTGCATGATAAGATGAGGATACAGACTATTAAGGTCAAAAGAGACAACCCAGTCATACTTTCCAGGAATCGGTTCTTTGACATATGCCCCCGCATACTTTTCGTTTTTATCAGACTTCTCTTTAGGAGGAATAACAATCCCCCTTTCCTTTAAGTAATTGTATATGATAGTATCCCACATCCTCACCTGATAGAATACATCTTCATAATTAACTTTAGCATCATACGCTAGAGTCAAAGCGAGTTCGATGAGTTTCATCTTGTCTTCCAAACGGTCAACAAGTTCCACGTCAATGATATTGTATTCTACAAACTTCTGCCACCCTTTAGTATAGAAGTCCTTAAAGGTATCAAACTCAGAGTGATCAAGTTTCTTTTGTCCAAGTTCCACACTCGCAATATAATCCAGTCGATAGGATTCCTGCGCCTTATAAGTGAACTTCTTATAAAGATCAAGATAATCTAATTGAGAGATACCTCCAATGTCATAAGAGATGTTTTTACGACCTTGAATATATGTTTCATCTTCGGTAACTAATCCCCAAGGAGAAAGTCTCTTCATCAACTTCTCACCCAAGATCCTGTCAATACGACGAACCAGATATGGAATATCATAAAGTTTACTATTCCATCCAGTAACAACTTCTGGCGTATTATCAATCCACCAAGCAATGAAATCATTCAACAAATCATATTCATTGTTAAACTGCTTATAGTAATGATTACCTTGCTTCAGTTTGAATGGTCCTTGTCCCCAAGTAACAATCTCTTTTGTCGTGTAGTCTTGAAGAGTAATCAACAAAACTTCTTCAGCCGCAGACTCCACATCAGGGAATCCATTTTCTGATGCAACCTCAATATCAATGGTTGTCAGTTTAATCTTACTGATATCAAATTTAATTTCATCTTCGCGGTAGTTGTCAGAAATGTATTGGTAAATGAATCTCTCATTTCCATACACATTAAAGTTCTGTACACCATCATATTTTTTTATGAACTCCCTGCAGTCACGAACTCCTCCAGGTTTAATAGGTTCAACATATTCACCAGTCAACGTCTTATAAAAACCCTTTTTATTGGAAGACACAAAAAGGGTCGGAGAATATTTCTCTCGGACCATGAAGTTTTTACCGTCTTCATATCCTCGAACGAGAAATTGATTTCCGACCATCTGGACGTTGGTGTAAAATCTCACTTAGTCAGAGTACGGTATAGTTCCTTGATTCTATCAGTTGGTTCGGCAATAGTCAAGATCTTATCAGAATGAATTTTGAACTTCTTCTCTGATGTAATATCTCCTAACCAAGGTTGAAGTGTCCCATCTGGGATAATATTAAATGGTTCAACAACAATGCAATCTGGTTCACCCAGATCAGCAGAAGGTGCTTCTTCTAATACAGCGATTAGAGTTCCACCAGTTTGAAAAATAATTACTTTTGGGTCCATATCAGCAATCCTCACATCCATCAGTTACAATTAGCGATTGTGTTTGAGAGTCTTCTTCTTCTTTAAGAATATCTCTCAAATACATTGAGTTGAGTTCATCTACTGGATCTACAAAAGTAACAATCCAATCAAGAGGAACTGGAAATTTGTATCCCTTACCAAGAGCAATCCAAGGACTCAGATTAATATCAAAAGATGTTCTTCCAGTTTCTTTATTCAGTTCTGGAGTTCCTGTGGTAACAATACAGGGTTTATTAAAAAAATAACCAACAACCTTGTCTTCCAAGGTCATCTCTTCTACATCAGTAATAATTTGTTCGCCCGTTTTAATAACGGATAGTTTAACAGTCATAAGTCTAATCTTTACTCACATTATAGTATTAAAAAGAAAAAAGGGCAAGGATTGATTCTGACCAATCCCGCCCATACAGCGACGATATTTGGGTGTACCCGAGATTATTTATAGATAATCTTTACGAGCATGGTGCTCAGGAACAACCTTACCCAAGTCAATAGTCAATAACCCATTCTCAAAAGTAACTGATCTAACTTCCGTATCATCACTGAGGGTCCAAGCTCTGGTGAAAGATCTTTGAGCCAGTCCTCTGTGGGCGTACTTGGTATCATCTTTAACTTCTTTTTGTCCTTCAACAAAAAGTTTTCCAAATTCTTTGTAGACATTTACCTCTTCCTTTTTAAATCCTGCAAGTGCAATTTCTAAACGAGATTCTACATTGCTAACTTGAATCAAATTATAGGGAGGATAATTAGTATTAGTCTCATGCAGTGAGTATAAACGATCAAAGTATTCGTTCATACCAATACTATTGCGATGAACACGATCTAAAAATTGATCGATGTTAGACGCACCATACCTAGTAAGGTCTGTCATTTTTAGCTCCTTTAAAGCGAGTTTATGTTGTGTGGACCCCGAAGGCATCCAATACTATTTAACCATAAACCACAAAAAAGATAAATCGCATTTACCGAATATACTTGTAGTATTAACCGTTATCGTATTGATACTGAAACATCATTTTAGATAACTCTGTTCTCATATGAAGTAGATATTCTTGCTCCTCTGCAGGTCTGGCAGGTGAACCTGGCCACATCTTGATTGAATAACATATGTGGTTATACAAAAGTTTTAAACCATGATAGTCCATTTTCAATTCACAAGTCCATTGAGGATAGGGTATATCTTCTTCCATACAGACTATTCGGTGGTCTCTATTTTTTTCTTAGATCCAATATTATACTTCTGTTCCAACAACCAATCAGTCTTATCCCTATAAGAAAGAACTTTAATTTGGTTTAAAGGAGCAATGTCCGAAATACTTTCATCATTAACTACACTAATCAAACCCCAGTCAGATAAAAGTTTTGCAATTCGATTTCTTCTCTGAATATCATTAACTGTAAGGTTAGCATGCTTACCATCCAAAGCAAACAGTTCCTTAAAGTGTGTAATATAGTATCTACCTTGCTTGTGCAGAATATGACAAGATTGATACAATTTCTTTTCCTTGCGCGAAGCTACTCCGATACGTGTAAGAGTTTCACGAACTTTTAAAAAATCATCAGGTTCATTCAACATAACCTCAATCATCATATCAGGATTCCAATTTACCTGAGGTTCAACAGTATTTGTCATGTTCCACCAATTTCAAGTCTTTGTTTAATGTAATCGAGTTGTTCTCGTGACAAAATCTTTAGTGCCTGTTGCGCCTTTTCATTACTATAACCATAGTAGTTCTTGACAACATCAAGATCTTTAATTTTATCTTTTCGGAGCCAAGGAGAGAATCTCTTACGCTTCCTCAGAGTATTTATATAAAAAGAATATTGCATGTCTTTATCTAGATGAGATTTCATATTCATCTCATTAGCAAAAAGCACACAATCTAGATGTCCAGACAAACATTTATTAATAATAAATGCAGGATAAGAAGACATGTCTTCAGACAAATCTTCCTTTGTGTGGTTAATTGAATTCAACCAATCTTTAAGTTCCATTATTGTGAAAAGTAATCAGGTAATTGATCTTTAGTAACAGAAACAGTGCATCCAACAATAGTTACACCAGGGTTTCTTGCCTTAGCAATCTCTCTAGCATCCTGGAAGTCGGTTGCCTGATAATTCTCTTTCCAAAGTGTGCCCGCTTTGTACAGTGATACTTCTACTAACATAATTCATTAAAAGCAATTCTTTACGTGTTTTTTGATCCGACATATAATCACCAACAGATCTCATAGTATATGTAAGATCAAACTCTGCTGCTCTCCACTTAGAATCAACAAAACGATTGGTAACAAGTTGATCTGAGTTATAACTAATCATCATATCTGTAGAAGAGTTGTTGCAATCTTCTGCAAATTTGTCATGATCAAATCCTTTATGCATTGATCCACTCTTTCCATATAAATTATCTTTAATATCATATGGAGGATCTAGATAAACAAATACATCAGATCTATCAGAAGACTCATCTAAAATCTTATCATAAGAATAATTAGTGATCGTCCAATTATGTATAAGTTGTTGATAACCACTCAATTTAAGAATACCCTTCATAGAGAAGTTACTATCCGACGCCTGTTTAGAAAACGAGGATGATTGAGTAAGTCCTGAGAATGAGCATTTATTGACTATATAAAAACTAATAGCAGTCCAGATAGGATCATCTGAGATACAAGTATTATCAAGATAATCTTTAGAGGACAAAAACAATCCTTTTGCAGAAGATTGGTCGGGATATCTAGACTTCAGTTCCTGGAGTTTTTTCTCCATCCGATATCCATTTGATTGTACCTGCTGCCAAAAAGTTGCCAGAGGAGGATGAAGGTCATTCACCCAAACTTTCAGGTGTGGATATTTTTTAGTTACGTGAATAGCAACACTGCCACCACCAATAAAAGGTTCATGATACTCCTTATAATCTCTAAGATCAGGGAAGTAAGGATCCATCTTCTTACATGCCCTAGACTTGCCTCCAGGATAGCGTAGAGGAGTCTTGTAACTCTTCATCAAAGAATCTCCTGCAGATTGTCAAGAATTTGTGCGGAGGTAATTTTCTTCTCTGCAGGTTTAATATCTTTAGCAAGCATAGTAAAGTCACCAGGAAGAAACTTGACTTTGGCAGTAGGAGATTTGGGAGTGTAGTAAATACGCTTCTCTACAGTATCCCAATCAGTAATACCAATTGCCATAGATCCAGTATCTACCAAAAGCATATAGTCAAAGGTCCTCTCAATCACCTTATTCTCACCCTGGAAGTTCTTAAGAACGATGGATGATGTAGATCCATTCTTGTTGAACATCTTAAGTTTTCCTTTCATCTCATAGTTGACGTTATCCTCAGAGGTAAAGTCAACACCATCTTTATAGTCACCAACATATTGAACTTGACCATCACTCCACTTAGCAAAAGACTTTTCCTGCAACCAAGTGCGAATAGTCTTAAATGCATTTGACTTCATTTGAGTTGTATTGGTTGCTGCAACGCAACCAAAGAACTCTTCAAGATTGATGCGATCAATGTTAATCATAATAAAATAAAAAAATCAGAGAGCGAGTTTTTTAGTAGGAGCAATGATGGGACTAAAAATAGACTTATATTCGTCTACCATTTGATCTTGAGGTTCTGCGACATACATCACAAACTTTTTACTGATAGTCAAAGACTTAACTTCCTTACTCAAAAGAGGAGACCAGGGAGCAAAACTAATCTGACCATTACCAGCAGGAATAGCAATGATGGCGTTCTCAAAAGTTACAGAGTCATCAGTCTCTTCAATTAAATCACAGATGATATCTTCACCTGAGGTGACGCGGACAAGTTTTACGTTCATGAGAATAGTTTAAAGCACTCCAATTATAGCACGTTTTAGAAATTAGAGACACTATCAGAATCTCTAGTAAACCAAGACGCTATAGTATATCTGGTCCCATAAGTCACTTTAGTCACACCATGAAGGTATGTTGATGGGAAGAAAATAACCTTAGCAACCTCTGGAACAATAGTTCGGTTATGTTCTGGAAATATGGTATGACCCCCACCATAATCATCATTCAAATAACAAACTGAAGACCAGTGTCTTTGATTAAGATACTCACCAATTTCAGGAGAATCTTCATTGTCGGTATGGGGTTCCATAGAATACTTAGGATTATTTTCTGGACACAACAATCCACTTGGCCATTTTACAATATTCATATATTCCGTAAATATAAATTCTTCTTCGGGATATAATTTAGATACTGTTTGGATCATCATCTGATCAAATGCTCTAAATTTTCTACGAGTTTCTTCAGCATCAATTAGTGATACGTCTAGAGACCTTTTAGTAAAGAATGGACTTACACTCTCTTTAACAGGATCCTCAGAATCTATTGATTCAAAATAATTAATAGCAGCTTTACAGGCATCAGGATTTAAAAAATTTGGAATCTCATGAATCATTTGTTAATAACAATAACTTTGACGTTTGGAGAATCTAGTACGTTGACAATTCTAATATATGCCCATGCAGTAAACACTTGTGGAACAATGAAGGCGACCATCGCTACAACCCAAAACCAATAGTAGTAATTCTCTTTAGCTTGAGTTCTATATTTTCTCATCATTTGAATTTACACTCCACCATAAGTTCAGTCAAACAAGCAAGCATATTTATTTCTTGATCGACTACAAAGGCCACCTGATACTGATACTTAGCCAAAATGAGTACAGCAGCAGGAATAGTACTAGGTACAAGGGATTCGTAACAAGCATCATAAATGCGCCTAAGGAGTACACTAGTATCGTTATCCAAATTATTAACCACCCATTTACGTACCTCAGGAAAGTTCTTCTCCTTAAGTTTCTTGATAAGATCATCAGTCTTAAGATTACTGAACGTTGCAAGAATCGCAGAGTCAATTTTACCCCCCGCAGAATATCTTTGACATTCATTTAGTACTCTTCTCCAATCAGGAAAGTGCTTGTTGATTAATTCTACCAGGACCTTGTTATCATATTCAACACCTTCTGCAGCCAAGATTTGTTGGAGACGTGTGAAGAAGTTTGCTGCAATTCCCTGTCTTTCTTTTCCCTTAATTCCAAACTCGACGACGGCACATCGGGAGTGGAGAGGTTCAATGATTTTGTTTTTGTAATTACAGGTGAAGATGAATCTGCAGTTGCCACTAAACTCCTCAGTAAACGCCCTAAGGAGGAGTTGTACATCGTGGGTTGTGTTGTCAGCTTCGTCAATAATGATGACTTTGTGTTTAGCATCTGACGTAAGCGAGACGGTCGAAGCGAAATTTTTCGCATTATTTCTGACCGTATCAAGGAATCGTCCCTCATCGGATCCATTGATGACATAGTAGTCTACTCCTAATTCGTAACAAAGTGCTTTAGCAATAGTAGTCTTGCCACATCCTGCAGATCCAGCAAGCAAAAGATTAGGGACTTCACCCTTCTCTAAAAATTCTTTAAAAGTTTTCTTGATGCCATCAGGGAGAATACAATCCTCAATCGTTTTGGGTCGATACTTCTCTACCCAAAGAAATTCATCACGCATAATCAATCCTCAAATTCTTCATAATCTGTTGTGTCCTCACCAAGGTGAGGAGGTTTATCAACCTCTACATTATGGTTGAATCGCCTGAAGTTAGAATTTACAAGAATTCTACTTGCAGTTGTAGTTGGGCACATCCCAGTATGGACATAGTTGCCTTTGAACACAACTAGTCTATTGGGTTTTGGTTGAATTTGTTGCTTCTCTGTCAACACCATATCATCAGGCACCTCACCCTCATACAACATCTCATTGTATATGATTGTAGGAGCATCACTCTCATCAACGTAAAAAATTGATGTATAGTGTTCTCCATCCAAATCAACGTGAGGAGCAAACTTGATCGATTGAGGTCCCCTATATGTCGTCATATCTAAACGACATCTACTAGTACTATCAAAGTTAAAGGTCTTCATAACCCTCTCATTTAGTCCAGCAATTAGTTTATGAAACTTACATTCCATATCGTAATTTTTTGGACCATCAATCTTATCCAAGATTCCACAAGAAAATCCATAATAGAGTCGAGGATCACCTTCATCATCGACAGAGATACCAGGACGGAACTCCCAATCAACATCCAGCATAGATTTTTGAAGCATCAAAAAGTGATAATGCTCTAAAAAATTGTCACAGATTAAAAGGTCAACATCAACAATTCTTTTTGTGGACTTGTAATTAAGCATGATTGAGTAAATGGAGAACTATATGCAATCCTAAATTTGGTGATAGGGCGCATTTAGATAGTAAGAGAAGGGTGACTGCTTGATCAATATTCATGCTGCAAGTTTAGACATGGAGATTGCAAGCAGGAATGATAACATAATAACAACATCCCATGCTTTTGTCTTTATGAAATATGGAATGGAAATCATGTCAGCAATGAAGTTTACAACTACACCAGCAAAAACATTGACATGTAGAATAGTGAAATAGGCAGCAATGACTCCAATACTGCCAACGATTCTCATCAACGTAAGGGTTTGCATCAGTAATTAGAATCAGGTTCTAGAGCGATGTAGTATGTGAGATCATAGTCGTTATTAGTAAAACGAGAAAGAAGTTTACTGGAGATAGCAACTTTATATGACCCTGGAAGAATTTTGATGTTTTCAACTTTGAAGTTGAAGCAAAACTCAGAGTCAGTTTCACCAACATTGACTTGGAAGTCGTTTGAAGTGTCGTTCTTTTTATCATGAACGACTAGTTTTACATCACCACCATGACCAACTACAGAGAGATCAGGAAGTTGAAATGCAAGAACTGCTTTACGAACTTTATCCAACTGTTCTGTAGACAGTTCAAATTCAACATCTACAGTTGGAAGTATCAACTCTTTATCTGGAGGAGTGACAATAACACTTGGATCAGCAAAGAAATACTTAGATCGTGTTTTGCCTTCCCTAATCACTACATGACCTTCATTAGCAAAATCAAGTTCTGGTTTATTATGAAGGAACACTCCACGAAGGAATTGATTCAAATCATAGATACCGAAGTCTTTAGGAAAGTCTTCTGGAATATCTGCTTCAGCGAGGATGTTCTTCATCACTGAGATTGTACGAAGTTTGTTACCTTTCTTGAAAAGAATTGACTGATTGATATCAGAGAAGTTCTTAAGTAGGTTAATAGTCTTTTCAGAAAGTTTCATAGGTGCCCTTAATTTCATTGTGAAGTCCAGAGAAGTGATAAAGAAGAACGCAATAATGAATTGCTTTCAGAATATCTTGCTTGGACTTGCCGTTTTTCTTGCCAAAGCGAGAGAGGTATTTAATAGCATTGGATCTGCAGAATGGTTCTGCATCACCAACAGAGTGAATAAGATCAAGTGTCTGTGTCTTAGATCCTTGGGAGGTGTAATGTGCTCTATAAGTTGAAGACAGGTATTCACGAACCTCCTTCATAGTTTTATCTTCATCGTACTTCCAAAAACCATTCTTTGCTAAAGGATCTTCGTGGTTAATTGAACCTAGTGCTTCCATGTCACTATGTCCCCAAGGAGGCATATTATCATCAAGATTCAATTCAATTTTGTCTTCTGGTTCCATATTAAAGTTAAATGTAATCATATCACCTGACGCTGTGCCAGGGTTTCCAGTCAAACTAATGCCATCCTCTTCCCAAAAATCCTGACTAGAATCTTTGAACGGATTGGGGCGGTCAAGGTCATTACGATCATATTCGTAATAGTATTTGGAATGTTCTGCCATAATAAAAGTGTCCGTAATAAAGGAAGATGGGAGGCATAAGTATCCTCCCTCATTATATCAGGATGCAATCTCCTGGTCAACAGATGAATCACTATCAGTAGCAGTGATGTCAAAGTCCTCATCAACTTTGTCGTAGAGTTCCAGGAATGCTTGCTTGGTATCGTCATCAAAACGATTGATACAAACCTGCATTGCCTTCTCTTTATTGCCAAAGATAGCATACGCTTTAGCAATATGAACCAAACGACGGGTGCTGATAATATCCTCAATACCACCATCGTAGAAAGTCTTACGGATGATGTCTGCCCAATCTACAAGACGATGACAGAACTCTTCATCATCACATACCTTAGCGAGAATAGTTCTCTCAGTAGTTACCGTAGGATAAGACTGCTCAAAGGTTACTGGGAATCTCTCAAGGAAGGCTTCGTTAAGCACATTAGTTCCAATGAATCGTCCATCGTCGCTACCCTTACCTTTAGTGTTGGCTGTGGCAATGACGTTGAATCCACTTGTAGGAGCAACCCATCTTCCGATTTTTTTAAGGAATACTCCTTTCCCTTCAAGGATAGATTGGAGACAGAGAATTTTATTAGAGGCAAGGTCGATCTCGTCAAGGAGCAATACAGCTCCTCGTTCGAGTGCTTCAATGACTGGGCCATTGTGCCAGACGGTGTTGCCATCAACAAGGCGGAAGCCACCAATAAGATCGTCTTCATCAGTTTCAATAGTAATGTTTACACGGATAAGTTCTCTACCTAAAGCAGCACACGCTTGCTCAACTGAGAATGTTTTACCGTTACCAGACAGTCCTGTAATAAACGTTGGATAGAATACACGAGACTGAATAACTTTTTTAAGATCGTTGTAATTTCCAAACTTGACGAAGGTATCGTCTTTTGCAGGAATAAGATTTTGCTCAACTGCAGGCAAAGCAGCAGGTGCTTGAAAAGTTTGTTCAAGTTGTTGGGCGGTTAAATTCCAACGACCACGACCAACTTTAAGATCAGAAATTTTGTTGGTCACCGTTTGATAGTTACAATCATTCAAAGCACACCAGGCACGAATGTCTGCTGCAGTGACAGAATCTCCATAGAGATCCTGGAGAGAGTTCATGATGCCTTCTTTAGAGAGACCCATTTGATTTGTTGGAACTGAAGTTAGTATAATGGACAGATAGGGGAACTGAGTTCCCCAATGGACAGTTTATCAAGCGACTAAAGAAATAAATTCATTAAGGACTCGCTTGTTCATTTTCTTGGTACGAAGACTCTTCACAAATGCACTCTTAATCTGAGATTTAGTTGCATCATCCTTAACTTCAAAAGTATTGTCTTGTGCAAGTGATGTAGCAGACATGGCAAAGTAAGAATGATACCCAGAATTAGTAATGGTAAAGGTACGCTCTTTCCTCCAGATTGCATGAATTCTGTCATGATCATCATTCCATCGACCATGGTAACGAGCAATGAATCCATGAGCATCACGACCCTCAATAACACGGATACCAATAAAATTAGTATCTGTAAACTTATCTTTAAGGTGTGTCAGTAGGGTGTCAGTCAATTCATACCAGTGACCACCCAATTGATATGTAGTTCCCAGTTTACGGTCACGGAGAATACAGTTAATAGATACCTGGCGAACACCAAGACACGGTTCACTTTCCCAGTGACGGTGAACAGTTTTATGATACTTCAAAGGTGGTGCTTCACCGTCAGTAAGGATTACACATTGAACCTTTTCCACATTATTATTTCTCTTAAACTGAGGAATAATCTCATGCATACAAATAAGGGTGTCATTCAAAGGAGTTCCAGATAGAGACAGTCCATTTGGAATTGCATAATAAGTATAATAAGACCTATTAAATCCCTCAGCAATGCGGAAGATAGTTTTCATCTGATTCTCTAGTTCTTTAACTTTAGTCTTACTAGAGAACATATTCATCAAAGAGAATGCCTCATAGATCTGCATAAAACCATCACGTTTTTTATACATGTTCTTAGGAACAATTGCTTTACGCTCACCATCTTCATCATAAACATATTTGACTTTAGGGAAGTCACTAGTAAAAGCATAAACCTCAAAAGGAATATTTACTTTTTTACAGAACCAAATAAGATTATAAAGTTGCTTAATAGTATCAGTAAGAACGTCTGCCATGGATCCAGACCAATCAAGAACAAAAATCAAACCATGATTCTTACCATCAGGAGTCACAGAGACCTTTTTAAATATATCTTCACTGTACTTGTAAGTATGTAACTTAGCACAATCCAAGACACCTGTACGAGAAGTAGTAGAGCGAGCATATGCACTAGCAGACTTACGACATTCAAATTCCTTTACAAGATAATTAACTTCCTTCTGTGCAGATTTTTTAAATTGTTCATATCGCGCATCAACTTCATCGAACACATTTGCATATCGTTCACCTTCCCAAGTTTCAGGGACATATTGATATACATCTTCATTTGGAATTATAACTGCATCAAGATTAACTTTAGGTAATTCAAGATACTGATTCTCAATTCCTTGCTCAGAGATCAAATCCTTGATGGAATCTTCAAAGGACTGCATAGTATTGACATCAATATCTCCATCTTCACCACCACCACTAGAGACGGGTTTATCATCTATAACGTCGGTAGATCCCTGAATATCATCATTGTCAGTATCGAAGGTTCCTTCGACGTTATTGCTGGGCGAGGATTCTGATTCCCCATCCTCACTATCTGATCCCTGTGGTTGGGGGGAAGACCCACCATTATTCTGCTGTAGTTGTATGCTTGCAGGGGACTCTTGGGATTGTTCATTTTTACAGTAGTTATAGATTGCTTCTGATGTATCCAAAACTTCAGCAAAAGTCTCACAGTCACGAACCATTAAGAGCAATGCTTCTTCTTCATCATTGAATGAAATATCTACATGATTACCAATCTTGCAAGACAAATTGATTTTATCTGCCAGGTTAAAGTTTGAAAGATCTTCATCTTCAATGCCAAAGAAATCTTCATCAGCAAGTTCTTCATAACCACGATAAAAAGTCTTAGAGAGACCAGCATAACGACGCTTCATCATCTTCTCGATGCGAGCATCCTCAACAACGTTTACGATCTGAGGAGGTATCTTACGATCCACACTCCAATCTTCATCTGGTGTATATAGGGCATGACCAACTTCATGACCCACCAACAGATCATAAACAGTATTAGATGCTTTGTTCCACTGAGGAAGAGTCAACACACGAGTGTGGACATTAAACTGAGCAGTTTCAACAGCACGATGCTCTACCACCAAGTCTTCGGTGGCAAGCAGTTTGGCAAGTTGTCCTTTGACTTCGTGGTTGATAGTCACGGGATTCGTTTGAACTGAACTTAGTATATACCCAAAGACTGCTCTAGAAGCAGTTACGATCCACTTTTAACACTGTCCACTGCTTTGGACACCCAGTCTTCAAGTTGAACTGTAGGTTCCCAACCAAGAGTTTCTCTCAGTTTAGAATTATCTGCAAGAGTTATTCTTGATTCTCCTGGACGAGCATCAATAAATCTTTTACTGGGAGAGATCATTGCGGCAATCTCATTGACAGAATAATTTTGACCATTTCCAACATTATAAACTTGTCCAAATGCATCTTCAGAAAGATTTTTAGTTGCTGCAAGAATATTTGCCTGAACAACATCAGATACATGAGTAAAGTCTCTGCGTTGCTCACCATCACCAACAATAGTCAACTCTTCACCGTTGGCAAGTTGACGGAGGAAGATTCCAATAACAGGAGCATACTGTCCTTTAAGGGGTTGCCTCTCACCATAAACATTAAAATATCTAAAAATAATTGTATTCAAATCAAATAGATCTGTATACATAGAGCACAATTTCTCACCAGCAACTTTAGACACAGAATACGGATTCAAGCAATCATCATCTTGTGTCTCAATATTTGGTGGAGAATTAAAACCATATGCAGAGGAAGTGGATGAATAAATTACTCTACTAACATTTGCTTCTCTAGAACATTGAAGTACCGTTGCTGTACCTAAAGTATTAATTCGGACAGCGTTCAACGGATTTTTAATTGCTGGTTGAATCCTTGCTTCTGCAGCAAGATGAAATACAAAATCAACTCCACAATAAAAAATTCTAGTTTGATCGTAATCACAAATATCTTGTTTTACGTAGTGTGCTTTTTCATTGTAATAGAAATGATCATGGGCATCAGAATACTCATTATCAATAACAGTTACGGTATGACCAGCACCAACTAGATGATCTACCAGGTTAGATCCAATAAACCCACTACCACCAGTTACCAAACAGTTCATGATACCATCCTACTAAATCCTTTTACTTTCTCAAATTTTAGCACATTTAAAAACTTGTCACGCATACCTTCCTTATGGGAGATGACGAAAGTATTAGCATCCTTAATAACAAATCTAATAATTCTCATAAACTCATCTGTACCAAATCCATCCAAAGAAGAATCAAAAGTTTCATCAAAAATAATTAGATTGCAATTTAAAGAATTTTTTATCTTAGCAACTTCCCTCCATGTAAAGAGCAAGGCAAGGTCAATACGCATTTTTTCACCCTCACTAAAAGAAGCATAAGAAAAATCTTCCTGAATAGGAGATTCAATCGTCTCATTGAACTCCTCATCCAGTTTAAAATTGATATAAAACTCCATCATCTGAAGGTAACGATTTACCTCCTGATTAACTAGGGGAAGATACTTTTTAATAATTTGTGTCTTGACACCACCGTCTCTTAAAAGATCAGATACAAAACTATAGTTTATCAACTGATCTTTTTGGGAGTCGGATTCTATTACGGCAGCAGCAAGTTTTTCTTTTAGTTCTGCTAACTTTTCATTTTCAGAATTTCTCTTTGCAAGTCTATCGGCAACAGTTTGAATTTCCTGTTCAAGACCTCGGACTTGTCGCTGATATCCAGAGATCTTAGTATTGATTTGAGAAATCTCATGTGAAAGGTTAGTTACCTCTTTAGAACCTATAGTAAAGTGACGCTCGCGCTCTTCTTCATCTTTAATTGCCTCTTCCAGTTGTTGATAACCAGATTGCAACTCTTTTGCTTTATTTTGAGCATCTTCAATTCTATTTATTCTGAAGGTCTCTTCAATGTCTTGATTGCAGGTGGGGCATACCGTATTGTCATTATAAAATTTATGATCCTTGACAACACTTGATACTTTTTGAGATATCTTACCTTTTAAACTACCAAGTTCACGTAGTTTCTTTGTTGAACCAGCATATTTTTCAAGTTCTTGTTGCTTATCAAGCAATTGAGTCTCATTATCAAGAGCAGTTTTTAGAAGAGCATCTTGAGATTCGGTAAGTGTTTTGATTTGATTTCTTTTTGCAAGAATATCACTATCAGCAAGTCTTTCAATTTCTTCAATGAAATCACGTTGCATTACTACTTTATCATCAAGAGATTCTTTCTTAAGATCCAAAGTTTTAATTACATCTCTAGAATCCTTTACTTTGTTTTTAAGGACTTGATTCATTGAAGAGAAGATCTTGATATCCAAAATATCTTCAATGACTTCTCTCCTGGAAGCAGCAGCAAGTTGCATGAATGGAACAAAATTACTACTACCAAGAATTACAATTTGAGTAAAAGACTTATAGTTCATTTTCAAAACTACATTCTCAAACCAATTTTGCTGATCTTTGGCCGCGGCATCAGAATTTAATACTTCTCCATTCTTATAAATTTGAAATATAGAAGGTTTAATACCTCTAACAACCTTCCACGAAGTATCTGATATCTTAAATTCAATTTCAACTAAACATTCTTTCTCATTTATAGAGTTGATTAGTTGTGGTTTGTTTACACCACGATATGATCTACCAAAAAGAGAGAATGTTAATGCATCTAGCATTGTACTTTTCCCTGCTCCATTATTACCAATTACTAATGTTGTAGCAGATTCAGCAAAATTTATCTCTGTAAACTGATTACCTGTACTGAGAAAGTTTTTATAACGAAGTTTTTCAAATAGAATCATTATCTTCAGGTGGTATTACAAGGTCATTTTTGGTGATGATTGCATATTGATAACTATGCATTTCACAAGTTTGAACGATCAACTTATTATCAACTTCAACAACATCTAATTCTGGATATTCTTTATCCTCTAACATCATAGCAAATCTATTTGCATCATCCTCTTCTTCAAAGAGATACAAAACTTGCCCACCCTCCTCATCAGTAACAGAGTAAGCACCTTCATGAGTTTTACCTGCTAGTGTAAGAATAAACATTACACCATCTCACATGCTTCTTGATACACTTCCTGAATAATAGTCTGAATATCAGACTTATTTATGGTCTGTTCAGACTCTTCAACATATCGATTCAGAATAGATATAGTGTCTTCAGACTCTGGATCATACTTGTCTAAATTAACAGATTCTCCAGTAGTAAGTTCAACTATATTCAGTTCTGCAATGTTAGATGCAAGTAATTTATCAACAAATTTATCATACTTTTTAGGATTACTCTTTTTACGAACAATCAATTTGATAATCTTACCCTCATAAGATCTCGCATCAAATGTCTGATATGGAGTATCCTCATAGTAGATAACATCATACATTTTGTATGGGTTGTTAATCTCTTCTAACTCATCAGTCTCAGTATCAAAGATATGGAATCCTCTATCATCCCCCATATCATTTGAGTAGATTTCGTATGGATTGCCTAGGTAGAAGACTCGTCCATCGGTCGATCTAGTGTGGTAGTGACCGCTGAAGACCTTCTTGTATGACGCAAATAATTTGCCATCATGACCCGTTTCCATGATGTGTCCACGATGAGCTGGATATCCGTTAAGCTCAAGGTGCCCCATCGCGTGTACGCCACTGAAATCTTTAATAGATTTGAGAGTATTCCCAGAGTTCTCTTCATTGATCCAAGGTACAAACAATACAGGGAGTTTGCCTAACTTTACTGAAGTAGGTTCCGAGTAAATTATAACATTTTTATACTCACGAAGCAATAAGTCTACTGCATTTACTTGATTAGTATTTTTGTAGTATGCAGTATGATTACCTACAATCGTATGTACTTTGACACCCAGTTTAGCAAGACGATCATAGTAATTATCCTTTGCCCATGCTAATGCGGCAAAGTCAATACCTTTTCTACTATCAAAAGTATCTCCCATATCTACAACGACCTTGATTCCTCTTTCCTCTAACGTTGGAAAAAAGATGTCATTATAGAATTTTAAGAAGTAATCATGAAACAATTTAGAGTTCTTACGAGCACCAAAATGTTGATCAGTAATTATTGCAATCTTCATCAATAACGAGACTTAGAGTGAATACTATCCTTGATAGAACTATACTCCGAATAGTTAGAACCGTCAATCAAGTTGTCATCGAAGAAGACTTCATCATAACCTGTTTTCTCCAGGATCTTATTTTTGATCTCAAGTTGTTTCTTTTCCTTCTGGATACGACGTAGAAACGCGTAGTGAATAATTTGAGTGAAATAAGCAAACGGGTTCTGAGACTTTTGGGGGTCAAAGTTGTGAATATATTGTACACAATTTTCAATTCCATCAGAAATCATATCATCTTTAAAGATGTAATTTACAAAGTTTGGTTTAAATGATAAATGCGTTGCAATTTTTAAGAAGCATTCTCCAAGGTAATTTGTAATCCTTGGTTTTGGTTCATCTCTTATTGCAGCTAACTCTACATCTTCTCTGTATTTTATCAGAGCAGCTAAGAACTCTTTGTTATTTACGTAGTGTACTGATCTCTTTCTTTTATTCATGGGTCCAAGGGGTGTCATAAGTACTTATAAACTGGTATGTACATATTATAACATTTTTAATCAAATGATCAAAGCTTGACACAACTCTTGAATCTATGTACAATAACCTTTGTGGAGGTTCAGAAACATACTAGCTTTCTTTAAATAATCTCTCTAAGATCTCTTTGGTATCTTGCACATTACCGATTCTTCCCATCCTTCTGTTGATCTTTTGTCTGATGCCAGCAGGATCTTCTGAGTCAGTGAACTCTTTTGATTCTTGTAACCAAGATTGATACATTATAATCATTTCGATGTCTTTTGACTCACTCATTGTCATAACATCATCCATATCCAATATAAACATATCATCCTTAGTTGTTTTTAACCAAGGTTCTAGTTTATATCCAATACCACTTCTAACCTTTACTTCTGAAAATGTGATTGGATTAGATAGAAGTAGGAATGTTTTAGTATCTTCAGTACAAGGAGATACCTTGGTAAATATCTCTTCTCCAGACTTCAATTTTATAGTTGCATAAAAATCATCTTCCATGTATACCTCTACGTTTTTAAGTTGACACTAATAATGTCGTAATTAAAGTTCTCTTCATTATAAATTTTGATTCTCTCTATAAAATGATTCAGTGTGTAATTTCTACGCTGCTTGTTTGTACAATCATCAGATATGTCGTACAACATTGCTTTAGTTTTGTTCTTACCCTTTCTTAAAACTCTACCAATTGATTGTAAATTTCTAATTCTAGATTTGCTAGGAGATGCAAATACAACGTTGTGTAAGTTTCTAATATTTATACCTGTAGAAAATACTCCATATGATGCTACAATAATTGCATCGGTTTCCGTATCTACAATAGATCTGACTGATTCTCGTTCCTCAGTATTTACACCACCATGAACAAAGAATACTTTTCTACCATCTTTTTTTGTAGAATCTATTAGTTCAAACAAAGGTTTACCATGTGTTTCTACTCGTTGAAATAAAACAAGAGTATTACCTTTTAGATCTAAAGCAAGATTTTTAATGAAGTTATTTCTTTGATTATGTGTTATGATGTACTGAACTTCATCTTCGTAAGAAGGAAATGTCTGAGGATTGTGCTTCAATACTAAGCATGTAATATCTAGTTTAGATAAATGCCCCTTTGCCATTAGTTCTGCAGTCTTGACAATCTTATAGGATGGTCCAAATAATCCCTCTAGGACCCACTTATGAGTTTGTGTTCCATCAAGTGTGCCAGTAAATCCAAATCTATATTTTGCATGATGAAGTTTTGACATTATAGATATTAAAGACTTACTTTTAAATAAGTGTGCTTCATCACCAATAACTACATCAAAGTCTTCAAAAAATGATCGATCAAGTTTATATACTGATTGCCATGTTGTAATAACAACTGGTGCTTCAGAACTCTTCTCTCTCCCCGAATATATCTTGTGACAATATGACTCAGCATTCCAACCATAATCCTGAAAGTCCTTATACATCTGCTCTACAAGAGATGTCGTTGGAACAACTAAGAGGATTTTTTGTTGTTTATCTGAGTAATAACGAACTACTGAATAAATCATCAGCGATTTACCTGAGGCAGTCGGTGATATCAGTAATTTTCTATTATGTCTTAGAGCATCGTATACTCCCTCAATTTGATAATCTCTGGGGCGGTACGATGTAATTGATGTCATGTAATCTTTGACACCCTCTCTTGATATACCTTCATTTACTTCAAAAGGCATTCCATAATATTTGTTATCTTCAAAGGTGTAATTATAATTATATGTCTCACAAAAATTGATAATTTTATCTAATAAACCAATGTATATTTGCTTCGATCTTAAGTCGAACAAATGTATCTCCCCATTCCAATTTTTACCTCTATATTGAGGCATAAACTTTGCATTGGGAACTTCAAAAGTAAAGTGATCTCTTAACTCATATTGTATATGAGGTTCACACTGAATTTTTAAATATACTTCGTTTGATTTTTGAATAATGACATCATACTGTTTATCCATATCCTGCCTGGAATTTTAAGAAGTCAATAGCATTTTTTATTTGATAGGTTCTGTTTTGAATAACCTTTAAAATGCTTTCCAGATAGTTTAATATAGTCTCAAAGTATTCGACTTTTAAACTTATCTGTGATAATTTATCGTCAGCGTCGAGATATTTTTGAAGAGTATCTTTATCTCTAATTTTTTTGGGGAATGGGTTCTCTAGGTATACATCTGGATCTGCTTTACCTGTGAAGTATTCGTATCGTTCGTGTCTGACATTTTTGCGGGATTGCTCCGCCTTTTTCTTGAGAAGCACAACAGTGTTGTACATCTCAAAGTATTTAGCGTGTAAAGCAGGGACTTTAATTGACTCATCATGTAGGTTATCCATATCGATGTGAGCATCTTTTTCCCACATCTTCTGAATTTCGTCAAGGTCAAATATCATAAAGGATCACCTTTTCCATTAGTTATATTATAGATAGTATACTTGAAAGACACCTCTGCAGTAAAGTAATCAGTATCTTCGTTCGTAGCATCAAAAGTTAAATCTGACAAGTCGTAGGGAAACATATCATCAAAAATAACTTCAAACTGAACTCTATTACTACTGTTCATAACTTGTAGAGTTCCGTCTGAGTAGATATTCATAGACTGACTATCATATCCCATTCTTTGATCACCATCTTTTTGAAGATCAAAGATCTCTTTTAATGATTCTGGGAACCCCAATCCTCTCATCCACTTGTGAATCTGCATGTAGTTTTCCAGATTCTCATCTACAATAAATCTCAGGGTAAAATCATTGAATTGAATTTTATCACCTGGGATATCTATATTTTTTAAGTAAGTTGGTTGTTCCGCAAGACCTAAATTCATGCCTGGAATATTTGCCTGGTTTGCAAAGAACGAAACCTTTCTTGCTCGATTTAGTGTAAATCTAAATCCAACAGTTTGTAAAAAATTCCTGTTTGCAACTTGGTGAGTGTATGCGTTTCCTACTCTAGATAATGCCATCAGATTAACATCCGTTTACTGTTTTTGCTACTTCCCCACCAACACTAGAACCAACTTTTTGTCCAAGTAACGTTGCCCATCCTGCCGCTAACCAACCAACATATGGAATAGCAGTGAGAGTTGGAGCAAGTCCTGCGGTCATGCTAGCACCGACCATTCCTCCTGTTGACTCTCCAGCGCCCTCCGACTTGATGCATGCGATGTCTCCTGCACTTAGACCTTTCGACTTTCCCAACGATGAATTATTCATACCAGTATTCATCGCACCATCTGCAGTGTATTCGCGAATTGACACTGTACTTCTCTTCTCAGATCCTTGTGATTTGTTACCAAAGAAACCACTATCATTATGAACTCTGTCTAGATCAAGAGTTTCTGTTGTAGTTAAAGTCTTGGGATCGTTTGCATTATATTTAAGTTTATATCCTTCTTTATCAACTTCTACATTGTAAGAGGAATATGGTCCCGTGGGGAGATTGATCGAAGGATACTGTGGTCTTGATGCATACTTATCTGTCAGTTGCATCATATGTCCTAAAATACCTATATGTGCAATCCCAACTACAGTACCTACGCTCAATACAGCCCACTTGAATAATGGTGTTTTCATTAGTCTAGTGCATGGAGCATATTTATTTAGACAAAAAAAGAGACCCTTGCGGGTCTCTGGTACAGATTGTGAATCCGTGGATCACATGAGGTTCTTAATTTGAACTCTTCTGTAGTAACGGTTTTGGTTAACCTTGAGGCGACCAAGACCTTGATCAGCGCCTTCAGCGAATGGGTTAGCAACTAGACCATAACGGGTCTTGAAGCCAATCTTGGGCTGGAAGGTGTTCTCTCCAACTGCACGAACCATCTGAAGAGGAACGTATGGGCAGTAGAATAGACCTGCGTCATAAGGTGAAGAACCCTTATAACCAACAACGTAGTACTGATTGGCAGCAACGTTAGCAGCATATGGGTCAATGTAGACTCTATACTTGCCAAGCAGAACACCAGCGAAGGTGTTACCAGTATCATCAACGTTGAGGTTAGCGTTGAGTGCGGGGGTGTAGTCAAGTACACCAGCCATTGACAGTGCAGAAGCAACGTCGGCGGAGCACATGATTACGTTACCCTTCCCTCTACGAGTTCTTTGTGCGATAGCGTTAGCATCGCGCTCGATTTGGAAGAGAAGACCTTTGAACTTCTCAACAGACCAACGTCCGTTAGAGTCGATGTCGAGGTCAAATACACCAGCGGTAGCAGTGTTAGCAGCAGCGCCTTGCTCAGCAACCTTGTAGATGGTTCTGATGACTTCACGGTTGATCTCAGCAAGAATCTCTGTGGAGAGAATGTTTGCGAGTTCCGCTTCAGCGTTCAGACCATGGATTGCCTTAAGGTCTTGTGCAAGCTCAAGGCTGTATTCTGCCTTCAGTGCTCTTGACTTGGCTTCAACAAGAACTTTCTCGATAGAGAATGCCATCTCGTTGAACTGATTACCAGAGCCATTGCCCAGGTTCTCAGCATCGCCAGTCTTCATACCTTGACCTACGTTGTAGGAGGTAGAAACTGCAGTACCAACGGGGTTCAGGAGACCAGGGTTAGAACCAGACTGGCTGGTAGTACCCATACCTGCAACGCCATCAGAGAATCCAGCGTCCTCATCAAGACCATCGCCTTGACCAGAGAATGCAGTATCAACTTCGTTGTAGAAGGACTCGGATCCGCTTTGATTGGTATAGCGGGAACGCATTGCAAAGATGAGTCCAGTAGGACCACTCATTGGTTGTACGCCTGCGAGGTCATATGCGACCAGGTTAGGCATAGAGCGTCTGATCAAGGAGATCAGAACGGGGTCGAAACCAGCAACAGGACCACCTGCTGCAGCGTCTCCACCAAATCCACCACCAGCACCAGCGGCATTAGCGCCCATGGTTGGGGTTTCATTCAGGATTCCGCCTTGGAATGCTTGTTGTTCGCGGAGGAACTTTTCTTGGTTTTCTAACAGGACGGCGGTTACCGCTCTTCTATGGTTATCTTTGATAGGATCAAGACCGTCATAGTCGAGAAGTGGTGCCCACTTTTCCTGCAGATGCTCAGATTGGAACATTTGCTTTTTACCTTAGTTTAGTTTTGTTTGATTAATAATTAAGAATTCACTTTTTGCTAACAGCACCAAGTGTTCTGAGATAGTTATTCATGTAGTCAGGAGTATTACCTGCTGCATCAATGTCTACTTCCTCAGACAGATTCTCGGTCTGTGCTTTTGGAGTTTTCTGCGCTGAGAAGTAAGACTCCTTCAGCATCCCCAGTTTCTCACGATACTTTTCGCCACTTTCAAACTCCACACTTTCGGCAAGTGAGGCGAGCTTCTCTTTTTGACTGAGGGCAAGACCTTCAGCTACTTCATCAAAGATACCATCAGCAACCGACTCAGAAAGTCGGGAGTTGAGTGTGATATTCTTCTCAATTTGCTCGTTGAGTTTTGTCTCCATTTCATCAAGTTTTTCTACCATGCTCTCAAGCACATCATATTTTTCTTCAGGTACAGATACATAATGTTCTTCAAAAAGACTCTTCATGCCAGACATGAAGGATTCTGTCATTTCCGACTTGAGACCACTTTCGATGGCAAGTCTATTTTCTGTTACCCATTCATCGGCAACATACTCAAGATAAGAGTCTACTCTTTCTTCAAGAGCACTCTTGATCTCATTGACTTCTTCTACGAGGCGTTCCTCGTATGCTTCATTATAAGCAGCGGTGATGCCTTCCTTGATCTGATCGACCTTGGAACGCAATGCTGCTTCAAAGATGGTGCGAGCTTTCTCTTGGAATTCTTCCGAGAGCTCTTCACCTGCGAGGAGAGCATCGACATCTTCAGAGACATCAAACTCTTCCTCTTGAACCTCATCTGCCTCAGCGACAACTTCTTCAGAAGCTTCTTCTTCTTCAGATACAACTTCTTCTTCAGAAGACTCTTCTTCAGCAACGACTTCCTCTTCAGGAGCGTCCTCACCCTCTTCGATTACCTCTTCAGAGTCGAGTTCTTCTTCTTCCTTCATCCCCTTCATTGCATCAGCGGCTTTAGCACCTTTGTTTACAACATCCTTAACTTGCTTAAGGGTTGCGCCAGGTGTTTTAAGCTTAGCTGAGTCGTCGTCCGACTTATAGTTGTCTGGAGTAGGACCACCAAGATCTTCGTAGGATCCAGTTTGACCTGCTACTGCACCAGGAGCAAGTTTTGCCATGGGATCCCCTGCCTTTGCACCAGCATTGACAGCGGTCTTGGATTGAGTTGTGCCCGCTTCCATTTCATGTAATTTGTTGTCACTAGACATTTGAGACTCTCCGATTAACCTTTGTAATTTAATCTATATTTATTTAGTATTTTGAACAGTTACGTTACATATATAGCGTCTAGTTCAAAGAGAATTTAAGAAGTCGTCAAATAAACCCAACTTCTTCTCTTCTAAAACTCTGCTTGCTGAAGCAGCTTCAATCCTTTGACGAGTTTGTCTTGCAAGATGTTCGCGTAGAACTCCACCATCCCAAACCCATTCTTTACCTTCCATGATTCCCTGAACAAAAGCATCAGGTGCAGATGGATCTGCAACAATATCAGCAGCAGTTGCTAACATGAAATCTTCACCAACTTCTTTATAACCAGATTTTGCATTATCTCTTAGAGATCCAATGCCACGCGAAGAAACACCAAGGGTTACTCCATCTTTAAGGAGTGCCTCTGCAATTTTACCCATTGGGGTATGAAGAATCTGTGCTTTACCAATAAAGTTATTACCGTTCTGTCTTAGTTCAGTAATTTTATGAGAAACTCTATCGAGGTTTACCGTGGGACCATCAGGATGTCCAAGTTCACCAAGAGCTCTGCCCTTATCAACATAGTCTTTGGTATATCTTTTCACTTCTCTTTCCATAATTGGAAAGGGGTACATCCGCCCATTACGGTTGACCATTTCACTTTGAAGAAACACGCCCTTAATGAACATGTTCTTTTTACCATTAACAGTTTCAGTGAGAACTTCTACCTTCTCAATTTCTTCCCTTATGAGTTTCATCTGTTCATTGATTGGTTATTTAGTTATTTATAATACTCACTCTTCGTCAGAGTCTTCCGAATCTACGCTAAGCATGCTATTATTGATTTCAGGTCTCATACCCTCTACTTTTCCAGCAGATTTTGTATAAAGAATTTCTTTAATTTTATCAGAGACGTTAGATGAAGACTCGTCGCTGATGATCATATCCAAAAGATCTTGATCCATTGTTCTCCTTAAATAGAAATACCTAGTTATTTAGATGTTAAACTTACCCACTGTTTATTATACAAATGTAGATAGAAAAAAAGACCGTAAAGAATATATGGAATCTCAGTTTAAATCTATGGGAATTTCATATGAACGGATTAACATGCCATCTTTTCCTAAGCAAGTTCCGCAAGAGTTTCTAGATCGTTTAGATGGTAACTATGGACCCTCAACGTCACATTGGATAAATTTATACGGTTCCCAACTATTTGAATTTATGGACGAGTGGATGAGAACCACAGATGATCCATACTTAATATTGATGGAAGATGATTATGATTTGTCTCTACTTCCAAAATGTAAATTTAATTGGGATGAATTTATTAACAGACTTCCCTATGACTGGGATTGTATTCAACTTGGATTTGAAACTACTGATATAATTCCATTCTACTTACATCCAACACAACCAGAATATTCTTTAGGTGCTTCACTTCTACATAGATCATATGTTGATAAATTAGTTAGTCTACATTATCGCGATGATAAATTTAAATTTGACTATACTATAGCAAATGCAATTTACTTGAATAGAGAATCTGGTATACA